>Ga0315915_1001011_pt1 | contig 32612 bp, 17 predicted proteins | sample MpolbnodulesMG_FD_207738 | JGI IMG/M metagenome (GOLD analysis project Ga0315915, IMG submission 207738) | Medicago polymorpha root nodule microbial communities from Los Angeles, California, United States - branched nodules | ecosystem: Host-associated > Plants > Roots > Nodule | place: USA... | reverse complement strand
GATGTGTTTATAAGTGGGGACAATCCTCACCTCACAAGCCGGTTTTGTGGGGTTGTGTTAGGCCCAACCACGATTTCTAAGATGGTATCAGAGTCTCTCCAAGATCCATTGGACCACCTGCTATCAGGTTTCCGCTATTGGGCCACCCACCATTTATGTCCACGAACCAAGCCCAATAGTATTGGTCGTGAGGGGATGTGTTAAGAGTCCCACATCGGATAGGACATGGCTGACAATGTGTTTATAAATAGGGGCAATCCTCACCTCACAAGCTGGTTTTGTGGGGTTGTGTTAGGCCCACAAAACCATAGAATATAAATCATTCTCTTAAAAAATTTTGTTATCATCATAACATACTTGAGCAGACAACTTGTGTAATTTTAATGAATGTGATATGAAAAAACAATAGCATATTTGTAATTTCAAATGATGTGATGTAAAAATGAATTGCTCTCATATTTTTGTCACCATCGTAATATTTAAGGTCATTGTTTCTGTATCATCTTGGTTCTAACATTGTATTGTGAGGAGTACTTATTGATTTGTTCAATTCCCTCTCATTTACTGGTTTGAACAAGCGGTCTCTTCCCTTGTTTTCTAATCCATTCCCACTAAGTTATTGTCGTCCGATCTTAAACGCCAATTCCTCTACATCTTTTTCATGTCACCTAATGAAAACTGGAAATTTAGACTAATTCACCAATTCTCCATTGATGCCAACTGAAGGAGAGAAAATCACAAGAAATGGAGATTTGTATTGTGAATTGTGATGGGTTTTAAAAATAAAAAGTTTTCCCATTTCTTTTATAAAATTAAGTTGGTTATGATACGCTTTGAGTTAAGAGGGATAAGATTAGGGATAAAGACACAATGAATTTATTCTGGTTCACTCCAAACTCGACAACTACATCCAAAGAGAAATTTCGTCTCAGTGCCAGTTGAGGACTTAATCCACTATAATGTGAATCAATTACAAGCACTAATATATATCTTTATCTACCTTACAATACCTTATATTTCTCTACAACTTAGAACTTTGAAGAGTTACAATAATGATAAGATACAAGTGTTTGATGCAGTACAAAGTTTACTTTCACAGAGAGAATGATACCGTTTCTAGCTCAATACAAGTGTATAATCTTGATGGACAGTGTATGAAATGAATAGCACTTGTGACTTTATTTGTCACTTAGTAAGTGTTGTTCCTCTCTAAAACAGATTTCAATGTTGCTTAGTATTTCAATTTTCAATTGTAGTTTTTTCTCTTGCGCTCGTAAATATGTCAATTGTTGTACTTTGCTGAGAGTTGGAGAGCTTCTTATATAAACAAATCAAATTGGACTGTTGCAACATGTATTCCCTTGATGTTTAGTTTATCGCAGTGTTGTCCCTTTCATTAATATTTGATTGAGTTGTTGAAAAGACTTGGGCTACTACCTTAGCCTATACTAGAGTTTTGTCTTCATTCTTGTCTACATTCAAGTTTCTCTCGGGAAATGAGTGTAATTTTTTGTAATATGTTTTGCAAAAAAGGGAGGGTATCATATATTTTGACATATGAGGAAATGGTAATGTACTTTAAACATCTGTTAGGAGAGAAAAGTGGAATTTACTCAAACAATTTTTATAAAATTCAGATACAAATCTACAGCCAATAAGAAGATTTATTTTATCCCTAAAAAAATATTTATTTTTAAAAATTTATTTTATTTTGTTAAGTCATAAAATCGTAATAATGTACTGTATTCAAATCAAAATAAGTGTTTGGTTGCCCGGTGAAAACACTTAAACGCACGTCCTATTCATGAAACGTGATTTCACTGTGTTTGGTTTTCCTCCAACACTTTACCGCCGTCCTACGTTTTCATCTTCAAAATTGATTCTTAGAGAAGTTGTTCTCCCTAGCTTCTTGAAATCGTGTTTATCCAACGTGAAAGTATACAACACCATTTGTCTCTTTTACCCTTGAATCTTGTCACTTCCTTTCACATACCTTTTAATATTTGACAGATCCATTCACCTACTTAAGAAATCTGTTACTATATCTCACTGTTGATTATTACTGCGTTTTTTTATTGTTCTTGTGAAGTCTTTCATTTTTTTGGTGTTGCAGAAAACTCAAGAAGAAGACACTGTTGTAAACAGTGTTTTTTGTTGTGAAATATTTTTGTTTCTTGCTATATGAAAGCCCATAAAAATAAAAACCTTTCTTAATAGTCCTGTATAATTTTTGGAGCCCATAAATATGAATCTCTAGTTGCCGATAGTTTCATTAATAATCTATTTTTGGTAGAAAGGTTTTGTTATTAAATTGTATTAAAATTAATAAAGTAACGTAAAATTAAATTTATTTGCTGACGGTTTTATTAATAATCTAATTTTGGTAGAAAGGTTTTGTTATTAAAATTGTATTAAAATTAATAAAGTAACATAAAATTAAATAACTAACGAAAATTGGAAACTTTTACCAAAAATAAAAACTAAAATTGGAAATGAAATTTGTAGAAAAGTTAAACGAAATATATTTTAAATGCACACATAAAAAAAAACCATTTTGGTCATTTACACAACCAAAATCAATTTTGATACAAAATAACCAAACAACATTTTTCATGTAAATCACTTCTATGGTAAAGGTGTCCAAACATAAATCATTTTTCACTCAACTCACTTTTAATCAAAATCAATTCTACAAAATCAATTCTGTCAAAATCAATTTTGTCCACCGCATAACCAAACACACGCTAATTGTGATTATATAATACACCAACTGATTTGCATGGAAAAAGGGGACCCAGAAAAAGCAACATGGTCACTACTCACAGGTAAAGGAATATATATTTTGTTTATTTGTATCATCACACACTCGAAAAGAATCCCTATATCTCAGAAGATTCTCACAGACTATACAACATTCCCCAAGTCATAACTCATAATACAAATCATATTTAGCAAGGGAGATCATCAATATCAATATATGTTGCTCAGACAAAGTATAAATCCTTCTTGAAGACCTGAAAGGAGTCATTCTTCAGAGTCTAAAGGCACTAATCTCCAATGTACTGTTACTGTGCCAATTGACATCGTACACAGCTCAAAAACATGGCCATCGCAAAATGGTTGCTAGACGCTACTAGCCTTTCCGTTCCCCAAGCCCCTTCTTCGGCTAAATTAGGTTGATGAACTCATTATCTGGATCTGTAAAAAAATATATGGCATGGTTAGATAAAAGAAAATAATATAAAAAGATAACTAGGGCTTCTAAGTAGCAAAAGGTCTTGCTTAAAGTACCTTATTCACAAGTAAGTTGACTTGTTCTCTGTACATTTCCTTTAAATCAACAATATCCGCACGAAGTTCCTCCAGCTAAACACATTCAATTTTGTTCAGATGGAAAGTAGATAACTTATCTATTTATAATTATGTGAAAGGAAATCGGATAGAATAATGACAGTATTTTAGAGTCAGAGGCTTGCATAACTAACTAGTTTAACCCAAAAATTGTTATCTTTTCTCCTTTGTCCCTCTCTGTATTTGGGGCCTAGTGTGTCTAGTGCTTTTATTTTATTTTGATTTATCAGATTGTATGGAAGGAGGATAGGAATCCAGTTGTGCGATGTCTGGGCTCTTGAATATTTCAACCACGAGAAAATTTATAAGGTGAACAAGAGTGAGTTCCTTCTTAAATTTCTAGAAGTGCAATGACTTTCCTTATAAAAGAATTTACAGGAACAACAGGAACTGTCCAAACTTGTATCTGAACAAAAATTATCTTTCAGGGTGAGTTTCCTTCAAGGTCTGGTTACCATAAATATTTTGGAAAAGTGGATTGGGAATAAAACATTTCCATGTTTGGTACTAATTATAAAATCATTCACAGGTATTGTTTTATATTTATGGAAATAAAACACAACTAACAATAACTATTCACTTCCCTCTGTTTACTTGTTCTATTTTTAATATTTTAAATTTCAAACTAAATAAATTTTAGAAAATTCCTAGAAATATCAAACACTTACACAACACAAACACCCCCTAAAATATCGCTTTTAGAAAGCAAAATTAGGTATAAAAATTACCTCTTCATCACGTTCACCCATCAACTCCAAAGCAGCAGAGTGCCTTCTCCTCAGTGCTTCTAGCTCTGATTTTAAGCCAGGCAGCACAACAACCTCTCCACGCAGCTTTTCACACTGCAGTGTGGATATGCAAATCGTGGTCAACAAGGAAATGGACCAGAGGATAATTGTTAAAGAGTTATTAAAATAAGTTGCTAGGGTTTAGTCTTGAGTATATGGGCTTGATCCACATGTCTTTCTTTTGTATCACTCTCTTAACCTAGTAACTAACTAGTAATATAAATATGAGGGTCACTACACATTATAGTCTATCCCATTATAGTATTCTTGCGTCTCCTTTCTCTCTTTCTATGGTAATATACAGGATGCTGAACTTACCTGTGCTGTCAATTTGACCAACTCTTCAGCAAGAGAATCACGAATAGATTCCAGTGATGCCTGAAATTTTTATAATTAAAAAAATGTCATCATTGTATTCTAAAAATAAAAATAAAATTAACATCAACATCAACATCAACATCGACATCGACATCATATGATCTAATAGCTTAATATAAATTTCATTACTTAAACATTATGAGAAGTTGTCAATGACAAGAAACAATAGAGCTATGAACTGGATGGTATGTGTTGGGCCTCTAACAAAGAATGTTAACAAGAGGAGAGGAAGAAATTAATGTGTGCAGTAGACAGTTATTTATTTTATAATTAGCAGTTATTAAGTTAGCTATGTGTGGTGTGTGAATAAAAAGGAAACAGCCTGTCATTGTTGGTTATCCAGGATATATTAGAGTGGCTATTTGGAAAGGGAGAGATCCCAGTCTCTTGAATCCTTGGTAGGAATTGTATCTTCATATGTGTGTTCTGTGCAACATTTCAATTATGTTTGTGTCCAAGTGTAAGTTCTATCTCTGATTGAGAACCTTACTCTAGAGATTAGTCAATAATTAACAGTCGCTATTCAGTAACTTAGGCTATTGGTACCAGTTTCTATCAGCATGATGCCAAATATTAAACTAGAGAATGAAGGCAACCAATCATACCAGACGTGACATATATGAAGCAAGTTCACCCTCCTTCTGACGAAGGGCAGCCTCAAAAGAACTGGGTGTCATGCTCTTCATATAGTAAGGACTCATGCTTAGTTCTCCTGGATTTCTCCGTTCAGAAAAACTGTCAGATGAATCCAGTGATGCTTGAAGAAAATAGCTTTCTTCCATGCTTCCAAGAGAGCTTGCACTAGAGAGTTTTCGGGCCAGATTCCCTACATCATAAAGTATATTATAGAAAATAGACAGACAAGACAACTGAACCGAGCGATGTAAAGAGAAGCAGAGCATCACACCATTCTCAAAAGCAGAATTATGCTTTGTTGTGGAAGTTTGATCTGATGACGGCGCAGAATGAGCGCGAACAGTCCTTTCCAGCTCTGATCGAGCAGCCTTTTCTTTTTCTATTTCCTGGAAAAAATGACAATAAAAATCACAAAGGTTTTCTAATAAGATGGATAGAATTCAACATTATTACCAACAATACCATATCCCATCAATTTTTTGTTTTTATTTTAATATATGATTTCAGCTCCATAGCTTTCTCAAATGTTCTACATCATGTTGCTATTATTTGTTATATCCCAAGCATCTACATATGTTTTGAAATGCCTAAAAAAGCAAGTTGGCTTTCTTTTGTTACATTTTTCAGAAAAATTCATCAGCAAGAAACCAAATAAATGTCTTTGGCTGGTACATTCAATGACCAAAGTAATGGAAGAATTGAAAGATGGGATAAATTTAATGCAAGAAGAAACCAAGAGCTTCATATAACATGGATGTCACTTAACGATGCAAGTTTGAAACCCTAAGCAGAAACTCTACCTGCTGAAGAAGCTCCCTGTGTATCAATGCCTCCTGCAACTCTTGCTTGTGTTTCTGTCTTATGTCTCTAATCTCTTCCTCAAACTGTCTAGCACGACCTTCTTGAGTGTCAGCTTCCTCCTTTGCAGCAAGATATTCCTGCCTACTTTCAGCTGCCCTTTGTCTCTCCTTTTCAAGGGTCCTACTTAATTGAGTTTGTTCTGCCCTAAGACATGAAATCTGAAATTCATTGAAGTTAGTCACACATACACAAAAACCGCCATTTAAGACATGATTTCACTCAAGAAATTGCAGAACCTGAGCCTCAAGAACATTAATTCGAGACAAGGTTTGAGACAAGCGATCATTCACAGATCTCTCTCTTTCTTCAGCAGTTGCAGCTTTAGCCTCGGCTTCCTGTAGATTTCATTGAAAAAGATAAAGAAATACAATAATAACTAGTAGGAAAGATTCTAAAATTAGAAGTAAATTATTCTAGAAACCTGTAGTCGAGAATTAAGAGTTCTTTCAACAGCAGCCCAAGCTTCAGCTCTTCTGGCATTTGAATCCTGTTATCAGGTGAATTCTAGTTTAGCACAGATCCCACACAGCAGAACAAAAAACAGGAAAAGCAATTCTCGATCATATGTTTATTACCTGCATGGCTTCAATTTGCCTTAAAAGTGGCCTTGTAGATTCTGGAACTTGTGTAATCAGTTCCTCACAACGTCTTTCACTTGCCTAGCAAATGCACGTTAAATTAGAAACTACCGAAAGCGCAAACACCGCTGCTAAAACTTCAATAAAACAAGGAAAAGCAGCATCCTCAAAAAGTTAAATAACTGACAGACAAGCAGAGAGCAGGGGAGCAAACCTGGTAACGTTTTTGAAGATCCTCGATGTCTCTACAGAGCATGTCTTCTTTAAAGACAGCCTGCATATGGATGAAGGAAACAGTTGAATTAAATCCTGAGAAAGTCAATTTAGTAAAAAGAAAAAAAGGCAGAAAACACAACAAAAACCTGCTGTTCCTTTCTACTTAAGGTTTGTCTCAGCTCTTCAAGTGCCTGGACTAGCATAGATTCACGTTCCTCGGCTTCTCTTAGACGACTCTCTAGCTCAGTTCTTGCTTCATTGTTTGCTCGAGCCTCTGCTAATGCTTCAGACTCCTTAGCAGCAGCCAAAGCACTAGTGTAATACTCTTTCTGTACTGCGAGTTCATTTTGATGTTTTTCTATTGTTTCTTGCAACAACTTCTCTGTAGCTGTCTTGTCCCTCTTGATGCTTTCTACTTTATTCTCCTCCACCTGGATAGCATGACATCAACCAAACATCAGCTTAAATTAGAAATCCAAATAACATTAGGAGTGTCAACACCTACTGCTTTAAAAAGGAATTTGATGCTTTCCAATGACATAGAGAATCCACAGCAGCAGTAGCACACAAGAATAAATCATAAATTACACTCGAGACCTAAAAGTAATATGACATTTATATAATTACAATCATTGAAATGGGATTTTTACAGCCAAACTATATCACGAAGAAAATCTTTTTCAACAGAGAAATAACTTTCAAAAAAGTAGCAAGAAAAATAATAACTTTCAATAATGCTCTTGGTATTCAGTTACCTGAAGTTTAGTAGTCAAACCTTTTTTCTCCTCCTCAAGATCTCTAATCTAGCTTTCGTGAAAAAAGGTAAATATAAGATTCATTATTTACCGATAGAAAAGGATTTAAGACTGTTGTAAGAAGATAAAATAAGTACTCTGCATACCTGAGCCCTAAGTTTCCTTATTGTAGATTCTTGAGTAGCCTGTTTTTTAGAAAGCTCTTCACCTGAGATGAAAGAAAATTTAATCTTAAAAAAGGGCTTCTATAATCAATCACTAGTAAGTAACCTGCTGGCATATGCTTCAATAGAGAAAGTTTTTGTTTTAACAGCAAAGCCCTTCAGATGAAATTATCCATTTTCCAAGCAGAGCGGAGAACAGTAACAGACTCACAGATAATACAAACTTTACAAACTAGACATCATTCATCCTTAATTTATCCCTTTTTTCCAAGGTTGTTAAAATTGCGAGTTAACTTAACTTGTGGAAATGATTTCACGAGTCTAGGTATCAATTTCGAATTGACTCTGCTGTAAATACGAATTTTGGCAAACTTGTAAATGAAACCAAGTTTACTCGGCTGGACTTGCAGCGAACTCGGTAAACTCCCAGGGAATTTTTAACAGAGTTTATTTTATCTTTTTTCTATCTCATTTTTCACATTCAGTTCCTTTTCCTTTTTGTTAGTTTGATTTTGTTCATATAAACTTTTTGCTTTATAATTGAGATGAAATTTTGAATTATGGATGCATTTATTGTATTATATAAATGTATGTCATCTATATATTATTTTTTGTCACAATAGGAGTTTTCTTAAACTCTCAATTTTGACAGCCTTTGTCTTTTCTCTTTTGTTGACATTATTCAATCCTTTCCACCAAGTGAACCTCTAAAAGAATTAATTTGAAAATATGTTTGGTGAACTTTTTCATCTATAACTGTAGATCCCAAGCTGTAGTGTCCATCAAGCTAGGTTTCACTTTCCAATTCCAACTATCAAAACACAAGTAGCAGTCACTAAAATTGGATTGATTAAACACTTTTAACCTTAAAATTCTTACCTATAAAAACTTGAAAGGAAAAAAATTAGTACGCATGATGCATCTAGTTTGTTTGTGCTATGAAACATGGTTATCAGAAGGACGACCTATTTTTTGAATCATGAATTGGATCTTTTTTTGAATCGTAAGGTACATTATTAATAAAAATATGACAATTTTAAGGAAAAACAAATGACATGACAAAAAACATAAGCTAGTGCATATGAACCTCGTAATAATTCAAGATTCAAATAAAAGTTCACATAAAAAAAAAGGCTAGCCGCACAAAGTTGACAAGATAAAAGTGTGCGGCTTCAAAGTTCAGGGGCAAGCTGTGATCGATTGGATTTGATGCACGTAGTGGTTGGTATCGATTGGATTCAGTTTTGTTTAAAATCAACTTATGACTTGCATGTACCGTAAGATAATAATAACCAAAGCTATTGAAGAACCAAGTTTATGTCAAACTAGGCATTGATGGAACCACCTCAATGTAATCTGTTAAAACCCAAGCAATATCCACATCTGAATGCCCCCAGAAACCGCACATTTTGACATGTCCTACAATCTAGATTAAAAGAATTGCCGATCGATTATATGTTTGGATTTTGGAGATTGAAGAAAACTTCTCTCCCAAAGAGGCGAGAATGTGTGTTGAATGAGAGGAGAGTGTCAGTTTTTTACATAATACCCCTCTCCTTTTTATTCTGAGGCCACTATATAATGATTTATTTTTCTTTTTTTTAATCTTCAATAAATATACCTGCTTTCCGCTGCAGTATGCTATATATTTTATATCAACGTTGTCACCGCCATCCTATGTCTTGCACACTCCAATTTTGTGAACAAAATATTTCAACCAGACAATAAATTCAGATTACCTATTCCTATTAATATTAATTGTAGAATGTTTTGATAATTATTATTTTTGAACACCATTTCATGTTTTTTATTTTACATATTGTTTTCACACTTGTTGCTTTGTTTCCATTTGTATCTCGTGTTTTTTTTCTATTTATGAAGAAGGACAACTAAATTTATCTTTTACTTAAATTATATTTAAACTTAAATTACAAGGTTAAAATTATCTTTTACTATTTTTATCGATTTCTCTCTACTCATTTCTATTCATCCTAACTGAAGCAAAAAAGTTTTTGTATTTCTCTCTTCTCTATTTCTGTTTATCCAAACAATATAAAATTTCTACTCCACTTCGCTGTTTCTCTCTTCATATTTCCTTCTTTTCTATTTCTCTTGGCATCCAAAGATAGTGTTATTGCTATAGTATTTGTCTAAATAAGTATCCAACAGAACAATTTAGAGTTACAGTTTTTGTTAAAGAAGACTTTGTTGACTTATGTCTAAAAGAAACATCCATATAATCAACCCTAACAAGACACATCAAACAAAAAAGTTTTGTATCCACTGAAGTCAGGATAATACAGATTTAGGTTTGATTTCAGATAGTGTTACCTTCTGCCATAACTTGAGTAATGATTTCATCCTTTTCCTTCAATAGAGCAGCTGCATCGCTTTTTTTATTCTGCTCTCGACGAAGTGTATCCCGTTCCTTGGTGAGAGCATAAACCTACAATTGAATACAAAATGCATAGAGTCACATAACAGTTTTAGTTAAAAGTATACCCTTAAAACATATATGTAATATCCAATAATCCTTTTGATAAATCACAATTTTCAAAATCCAAGATGAATTTCTAATACCAACCTACAATGCTTAACATGCTCGTGATCTCTAGAATTGAAATTATAATACATGCTATCATCCCCATAACTCTTTTCTTGGCTAACAAGACTTCTGTCATTTGTGACACGGTATATCATTTTCCATGACAAAAATTTCAATTATAACTTTGATATACAGATTGAAAATGCTATACACAACTTTGGATAAATCATTTTGATATTGAAAACTTTGTTGAGTAAGGAAACATAAGATTTATGACAAATTATACCTTTCTCTCCAGAGTTGAAACCCTCTGATGGTATTCCTCTCGCAAAGACTCAACTTCAGCTTCATTGGACTTTCTCTGCTCCACAATTATCAACAATTAAATAGAAATATTTTTAAGAACGTTGGGGCACAGGACACATGACAAAAGAGAGAAACAGAACATGCTAATTAATTAGTTTACAAAAACAACAACAACCGAGCCTTTTCCCACTAAGTGAGGTCGGCCACATGGATCAAATTACAACATAGTGTTCTATCATACACCATCTTCCGGTCCAACTCATTAATTTCCAAATCTTTCCTAATAGTTTCTCTGATAGTTTTTCTAGGTCTTCCTCTGCCTTAGTGATCTGAGTATCCTCCATCTGATCTACTCTCTGTACTACATAATCTATAGGTCTTCTTTCTACATGTCCAAATCACCTAAGCCTGTTTTCTACCACCTTTTCTACTATAGGTGCTAGCCCAAGTCTCTCTCTAATATGGTCATTTCTAATCTTATCCCATCTGGTTTTACCGCACATCCAACACCAAAAACTAAGCAGCATAGTGTATGAAAAAACTACTATTAAAGCATAACATGATCCTAACTACCATGTATTGAAAAAATAAATATACCTTTAAATCTTCAATTAAAGCTTTGAATTGTTCATTCTCATTCATCAATTTTGCTATCTCATCAGCTTTAGCCTGCAAAGAGAACCAAGAGTAAAAAATTGTGATAATACATACAACACTCTCATGGCTGCAAAAATTGTACATAGGAGACAAAGGTTGGGAGCCTGGGAGCATAATAGGACAAGACATGGAGCGTTTTGAACATATAGATACATTAATTAAAAAAATCAAATCAAATGATTTTTCGCCAACAATGATTTATAGCACGAGCCTTTAACTTATCTAGTCCATGACATGTCAGCTTAGTGGTAAAAGCTTGAATTTGTAATCTCAAGGGACTGAGTTCAAATCCCCTTAAGGACAGTTGCAAAATGGTCATTAGTGTTGATTTATTTAATAAAAAATTCAGAAGATATAAGTTGGTCATAGATGAAGAAAAGGGGTAAAATGGAGCAAGAAAACAAATTAAAATAAAGTGAATTAAAAACTTAACTATTTAACACCACAAGGCAGTCTTCATGATCTTAGTTTAATGTACAAGAATCCTAGCAAAATATCCCTTAGGCCGTAACCAATAAGAAAAGTATAATTAGGCCATGAAGAAACTTCTTAATCATAATAAATCCTGCCAAGTGCCAAGAGACCATATGACCACTTGTTTTCATGCTCAAAATGTAACAAGATATGAACCCTAAATTGACTTGTCTGGGAACTTGTTACAAAATAAATATGCATCACAAAAGCTTTCATTGCTAATACGAAAAAGAAAAAATTTGTGAAGTATACTTCTCAATCAGTCCACAACAAAGCAAGCAAAGCATGTCTATGACAGTGAATTAGAAACCTTAACAAGAAGAAAAGTTCAACAGCAGAGCAAAACTTCTTCACTTTAATACTAGCTACCTTGAGACCATGTGAACATTTTCATGCTAAAAAAATAACAAGATTGGAGCCCTACATCTTTTTCCAATCTGGCCACTTAGAACAATATTCTTTCCATCTGGACACTTGCAACAAAAATGAATGTGCACTCAAAAGTTTTATTTCTTTAAAGATTATGTAGAGTTTATGAAATACCTGAGCTTGTCTTGCAGCACCTTGTAATGCTGCCTCCATCATTTTCATCTCCCTCTTCACCCTCTCCAGCTCAAGTTTGGAATCCAAGTCATGCATATTTTGTGTTGAACCCAAATGCTGCTCTTTTATGTCTGTTTCAATGTTATTGGCAAGATGGTCCCTTTCATTTTCTTCAACAATTGTCTCATTGTCATGTGAAACCAAGTCAGATACCACCTCAGATGATTCATTTGGAGTAGCAATGGACTGGAGTTCATTATACGGTTGATCGGTGCTATTGGATTCTTCAGAAGCTACGGAATGTAGAACAGACGTGTCTGTATCATCTCTTTTCTCGGTATCGTCTGATGTCTCGGGTTGAACAGAAGAAATTCTCTCTACATTCTCCTCTGTGTGGACCCTCTCTTCTTCTTTACTCTCCTCTTCTGTCTCAACTTCAGTAGTATCATGCACATCACTAGTACCACGAGGCTCGCCAAGCTCACTAGTACTACCCTCAACTACATCATCTCCAAAATTAGAAACCATGGGCTGCTGCGTCATAACTGGACTTTCCAAGGTTCCCACTTCAGCAATCTCTTTCTCTTGAGAATTGCTAATGGAATCTGAATTCTCGGACTTCTGAATGGGAGATTCGGGCAATTCAACAGGCATCTCCGGTAACTGCTGCTGTTCATCCTTTCCGTGGTCCAAATCCTGTACAGTTGTTCCATCCACTGGCTCTACATGCTCACCATCTTCTTCGGTCTCATGCACTTTATTTTCCTCTTGTACAGTGATTTCTTCAGCTTCCACATTGTCTCTTCTATCTGTTTCAACGACTTCTTTTCCCTCAGCCACAGGAACATGATCCAAAGACTCAGGTTTTTCCACTGACGTCTCAGGTTCAGATTCTTGCTTAGAGGATTCAACGTTCTCAGATGTTTCTTCACTATCTTCCTCACCTTTGTTACCCATAAAGGCCAAGACAGGGTTAAATAGTGCCTTCCCATCAGTAGGCCATGATCCTGAAGATTCTGAAGCTGGAAAACAAAAAGGGCACAACTCAAATCAGTGTAAAAGCTGATAATTCTCCCCACGTTAAGAACAGACATCAAACCCAACATTTCAAAATTCCTATCTACAAAACTTAAATTTCTCACTCGATGCAACAATCCATTAAGAAGACAGAGATAAGCAACTATGAAGCACAGACATAGACACCAACGCCCGACACGACATTGACACTAGTAATAATTTAAAAAATGGCATCATTGAATGTAATCACATATGTTGGTGTTGTGTCAGACAGGGGCGCCTTCAATCAAAAGTGCCCGTGCTACAGAGATAAGCAATAATAATAAGAATCTGAAATAGAAATTACCTTGTTCGTTGTTACTGGATTCGCCATCTTTTTCTTCAAAACCAAGAGCAGTATCAAAATTCTTCTCAATACTCTTGACACTCTCTTGAAGCTTATTCACAGCTCCCGCCAAATCAGGGAAGTTCCCCCATGCATTTTTCGCATTAAACCATGCCATCTCAAAACCTACACACCAAAATTCAAAACTCAACTTTAATCCACACACAAATTTCAGATCCCAATAAAATACAATCAAATTCAATTCATACAGCACAAAAATTATAAAAATAAAAAAATAAAAAAAAAAACAGTTACGCATATAAATAAAACATTAAATCTGAAACTGGATCAATGCAGAGGGAATGAATATGAATATAAATATGAATTGAATTAGGAAAAGGATTAAGATCGAAAGTGAAAGAAGCTTACCTTAATGAATGCGTATGATTCAGTGAGGAATTTAGATCATGGTTATTGAAATGGCTAAGCTTGAGCTTAATTTATGAAATGAATCATTGAAAATGGACAAAAAAAAATAAGAAGATTGTCGGTGAAATTAATTCAAATCGTGTTAAATAAGATGAATTAGGGTTACGTGTGCGGTTTATGAGAGAAAAAGTGAGAAAGCGGGAATGGAGGTTAGATTTGATGAGCTCTGCAAAAACTCAGATGATGGATCTTTTTTCTTTCTCACACTTTCACGATGAGTGCAACGCTGTCGTTTTGGTACGTTTTTCTATTTACTATTATATTTACAAACGTTGCCCGAATTAGACGAATAATTAAGGATTAGCAAAATTTGGTATATATGATATTTCCATGGACCACTACTTATATCTATATCTTAATAGCTACACACAAATAGAATAAAAAACATATTTTAAGTACTTGCAAATCAATAGATACATAAGCAGCAGATGAAATTAACTGGACTTAGTAAAATTATCAACACATATAAAATAAACATTTTTTAAATACCCAGACACGAAGGAATCCATACCAATTATTAAATCAGCAAAATTATACAATTGTTGTATTACTTTAATAAAAAATTTCTCGTCATGAAATTAAATAGAGTTGAACTTCCTAATTAATGATTTTTGTTTAATTAGTAATTTGTTGTCAAAGTGAAAGCGTGTGGTATAATATCTCTGTCATATCAAAATAAGAATGAATAAGTCTAAGAGGTGTCTGCTCAGTCCAAATAAAATATTTGGACTATTCTTCAAAAACAAAACAAAAAATTTGGACTATAAAATTAAAGTAGATATGAATTATTTGTTGAGATGTTTATGCCAGATAGAAAAATTAGTTTTCTAAAAATAAAACATAAATGCTAATATGGGAGTGAACATGTGCATAAACAATTGTCATTTTTCATTAGAATACCTACAAAATAAAAATTCACAGTGAGGTAGTTCTATTGCATCAAATGCATCCATTGTGAGATGAAAATATATGAAAATCATAAAATTATTTTAATAAATGTAAATTAAATATATGAATCATTTTTTATAGATTATAAAAATGATTTTTGACATTCTATAAATTAGAGATTATTTTTTAGAGACTTTATTAAAAAGTATAATCAAGTTTGTGTTTATTTATCAGAATATCAATCACTTCTTTGATAAGGACTCTCTGTTGGTTGATAATATAATCCATTTTTGTTTGTTGAAAAAAAATCACTTCTTTGAAAAAAAATAATTTAATTAAATTTGATACAACTATATAAAATGGATTTTTTGTTGCAAAATTACTTTCATCTTTTGATACTTATTTTCCCCCCCTCCCATAAAAAACATAATCTTAATATCTTTTAATTTGAAATTGTTTTTAGATTTTTTTTTTTTTTTAGATCTTTGTTTAAAAAAAACAATGACAAAGAGAAATAATGATCTTTAAAGCAATCTTTTTCAAAAGTTATAATGAACAACCCCATAGACGTTGTTTGTAACAAATTTGAATAAAATAATTTTGATATTCAATAATTTAAAGAATTTTTACTATAAATTAAAATTAAAAAATAAACGGAGCATATTTGACATTCAAAAATCTTCATTTACTTTCATAAATAGTTTTTGGTAGTATGCATTTTTTAGTGGATATGATGAAAATTCGAAGAAAAAAAATTTAGTTTACAAAAAAAAATCAAATTTTCCTTCAAATTTGTAAATTTGAAAAACAAATAAAAAACTATATTTATTGAAACAAATAATTCTGAAATTGAAGTAGCAATTAATTCATTAAACCAAAAATTATTTAACAAATGATGTGAAATATTTAATGGATATGATTGAAAGTATTATATATAGTTCGTTGAGATATTTACGCTACATAAAATATTAGGAATTCAATAAAAAATTAAATAAAATATCTAGTGGATAAGATCAAAAGTTTGTTGAGATATTTATGTGAAATAAAATATTGAGAATAAACGTGGAAGTGACACATGGCATAAAAAACTTACTTTATATATATACTATTGATTTTTTTTGGGTTAAATTCTTTTCTTTTTTTTTAAATATTAGTTTGGTGAAGCGCACTAGTAAGCAAAATTATTTCGAGGGAGTAAAAGTTGTTCCATCGATAATTGATTGGTCCAAGTGATAAGAGATTTGAACATTTAATCTATGGTTAGGAGCTTGATTTCTGAAAAATGGGTATGGAAAAAATTTGGATGGAAGGGGAGAATCTGTCTTAGCTTCTTTGACGAAGATTTGAAAAATGTACTCCAAACCATTTGTAAAGTTTAGCTCAATTGGTAAGATCGATAATGTTAAGTTGAATATCTTTTATGGTGTGTCAAATTCTTTGTTTTGTGTGTGTAAGTCTATAGTGGTATTTGTCATTTCGTCAACAAACAACAACAAATAATTACTCGAAACTTGTTACAAAGAAGATATTACATATTGTTGAGAATAAAACGTCTAAATATTTTTTTTGAAGATTTAAAATTTAAAATAAGATATTATTAAAGATATAATTAGAATTATTGTAAAAAAGATATTATTTTTTTCAGATGTGATTTAGAAATATGTTTTACATCACAATTTACCTCTATATTTAAATATTCAAAGGATTAGCAATTCACTCATAAATTTGAGCATTACAACGGGTAGACCCAACCCAAGACATTATTTTAATTTGAGCAACTAGTAGCATTAAGATTGAACACATAGTACAAGTGCGACGTGATACAAATATGTGGATACGTGAGATTAAATTACTAGTCTGGAATATATGATTGATAATACAATTGAAGCGATGAACTACATTTGAAAATAAACCTAAGCAATGAACTCTATTTGAAAAAAAAATTACAAGGATTAGAATATTTGTATGAAATGCTCTATTAAATTGTATTGTACTATCACCCAAAAAAAATTGATAACTACATGCATGAAAGTATATGGGGATATCGGTTTTCCAATAAGAACAAAGGTTGATAAACAATACACCATTGTTGATTTCAATGTACAAAGCCACATGTAAATTCTAGCATATCCATTCTCAAAATTTTGCACCATTTAACATTACATGGTTATTGATTTCAATGATACAATGCCATGTAAATGCTGGTGCTAGATATCCATACTCAATTTGACAATTTTGCACCATTAGCTTATATAGATATGGACTCGCTCTATAGATGAATGAACTCAAAACTCAATCATTTTGGACAAAACTCTGATGTAAGAGATTGTTGTCTAACAGTGTTGGCCAGTTTTCCCGACTAGACTGCATCCTCATCACCAATGATCACCACATGAACACATACCATGTTTAAAACTATGATAGCGATTAACATCTCTTACAGTAATTTCCCTCTCCGTAATTTTTGAGATAAACTTAATAGCAACATGACAGTCCTCGCAAACTCGGAGATTCTTTGTTATCAAAAGCCGGGTTCCTGGCGAAGTACTTATGAGTCCAAATGCAATAGCTAGTCTTTCACTATGACTGCACACCATACTTGTTTTCTCATCTTCTTCCACATCATGGAAAACAGATCCTGTATCTGGGGCATATCCAGCTTCGTGCATTAGTCCTTCTAGCCTCTTGAGCTCTGCATATATTGCATCAGAGTTTGAATGTGAAACATCTCCGGCAAGAAATGCATACACTTTGTTCTTTACTTCAATCCAGCTACAAGCAATGTTTTTCTTTATTCCTTTGTCCATCATTACCTGCCTCAATTTTTCCACTTCTTCCCACTTGCCTGATTGAGCATACATGTTAGCCAAAATCACATAATTTCCAGAATCATCAGGCTCTAGCTCAATTAGTTTCTCTAAAGCTAACTCAGCCAACTCCACGTTCCCATGCATTTTACATGAATTCAGCAAAGCACCCCATACGCCAGAATCAGGCTTAACACTCATATGTCTTATAAGATCATACGCCTCATCCAGTTGACCACAGTGACCAAGGAGATCAATCATGCAAGTGTAATGTTGAACTGTAGGATTGATACCGTAATCCCTTACCATCAAGTTATATAGTGCCCGTCCTTCATCCAACAAATGCCCTCGGCTGCAAGCCGAAAGAACACCAACAAAGGTTATATGATCCGGCCGAGCCTCCTTCCTCATTTTCTCAAACAAGTCCAAAGCTTCAACAGCAAGACCATGCATTGCATAACCAGTAATAATTGCATTCCACGAAATAACTCTTTTCTCCCGAAGCCTCTCAAACAAAGCACGTGCAACTTTCACAGTACCACATTTCGCATACATATCAATCAGAGCAGTTTTAACCTTATCGTTCGATTGAAATCCATGTCTCCAACCAAATCCATGAATTTCCCTCCCATGCGGGAGACATGCAACATCAGCGGAAGATGAAATCACAGTCACAAGAGTTGCCTCGGTCGGTCTAACACCATTTGCAGCCATCTCCCGGCATAGAGAAATTGATTCATCAGGGTGACCATTTTGAGCATAAGCTGCAAGCATAGAGTTCCACAACACAGCATCTCTCACAGCAATTTTATTAAACACGCGACCGGCATCCATCACACAACCACATTTAGCATACATATCAATAAGAGCTGCACCTACAAAAACATCTCTCTCCCACCCACTTTTTATCACATACTCATGTATACTCCTTCCCTCTACAATAGCAGAAAGAGCCGAGCACGCCTTAAGAACAAACGGCAATGTAAAATTATCGGGCTTGAGTCCATAGTCAAGCATATTATGATATAGCATAATGGCATTATCATGCGGCCCATTCCAGGCATAACCGCGAATTAAAACATTCCAGAGAAACAAATTATGTTTAGGAATTTTATCAAACAGGTTACGTGCATTATGAAGAGAATTCGAAACGGCATAAAGATGGACAAGTTTAGTAGCTAAGTCTTGATTGTAAGCAATACCCAGATGGTAGAATTGAGCATGGAGCTGTTTACCGGGGTTTAACGCCTTCGAATCAATAGAAGATTGGAGTAGTGAAGTGTAACAGTAGTGGTTGGTTGGTTGTGGAGGAAAGGAATCAAAAGAAGGGGTCTGATGAGTGGCTAATGAGTGGTAGAAAGATTGAGAAACAGGGAAGAAGTTGAAAATGAATGAAAGTGTTGTTGAGGTTTGTCTTGTTTTCTTAATGGAATAGAAAGACATTTGGTTTCGAAGATATTCGTTAATTCAGGAACACGACTTTGTGTATCAAACATGTCCTTGCACTATTTTGAAAATGCGTAACTAGATGGTGTTGTTTCCATTGTAACTGACATATATATATATTCAGCTCAGGCGAAGGAATCTACCAAAATGTCACATCTAGTTTTGAACAACGTTCGGATTTTGTAAATAAATTCGCACAACAGTTAAATTGTGATTGAATATGCAAATGAGGTTTCTTGTTTTTTCAACTTGATAAAAACACCCTTAAAATTGTAAAATACATTTACCTTTATGAGCATGTTAAATGAAAATATGGTCCGTCCAATTTGATCTCACATCAATATCATCACACAAGAGACTAATTTGTCCATAAAATTTAGGTCTTATTGAAAATATAGTTAGCCAGTTATTCCGACTCTTAGTTTATAGTTAGTGGATATCTACAAATAAACTTTGATGTACTCTTTTACTTTCAACTTTTTCATTTGTAAGATTGTTCACAATTATGAATACAAAGTTTTTTTTTTTAAGTTTTTCACCTTTTATCTATGGATATTGTGTTTCTGAACAGGAAAATGTTGTTTATCCAGAAAAACGGCTTCGTGAAACATAGTGAACTCATGTCATTGGTTATTATAATCACATGCATCCCCTGATTTCCGCTAATCAACCGCTTTCAATTTCGACCAGCCTTTGAAAGTGGAACATGTGTATGTCGGGACAATTTGGGATGCAAGGCATTCGCTACATATAGCAGTGCTCTTCTCAACAAGTCTCTTGATCCTTAGGGGATAATTTACCATAAGTAGTTCATGCACAATGGTATTTAATGACAAATTTGTCAAAGAGATAACCTAAATTTCATATGCATATTAATTTTTAGTGAGCTGACATTGATCTGAAATCAACATGCAACGTGATATGTTCCGTCAACATGTCACATCATTGTCTCCAACAACGAAAGTTTAATGAGAGGCCATTTTAAATGATGTTTTACAATTTCAAGAAATAATTTTCCTATTCATTCCATAAGGGCAAAAGCAACTTGATAATCAATAAATCTTAAATGACTAAAATCCCCAAATAAAGCAATTTACTTGAACAAGCTAGTATTTGTCCTTAAAAAGAAAAATTTATACAGTTTAAATAATAAAATTTCAAGATGACCATTTTCTTGTTTAAACCTAAAAACATATAAAATTTACTCGAAATGTTACAAGGGTAAAATTTTTGGAGTCTTTTCTAGATGGAAAGTAAGTTGCAATCACCATGATTTGATTTTGTATAATGTTCATATGTGCATGGCAGTATTATAAGTGCTAGAACAGATTCAAAACAAAACAGATACAAAAATGTAAATCGAGAACATGTTATTAGATTTGACCACGGAGTTTGACCAATTGTGTCTACGTCTGTAACCATGTAGTGGCTACAACGATTTTCTACTATTCCAGCTTAGAGTTACAAATTACAATTTGTACTTAAATACTATTGTCCAATTTACAAAGTATCATGAAGCATGTAAACGATCTGCTCACTTATTAGTAAACTACGATGAGCTATACCCAACAATTTGGTGTTAGCTAGGCATTTATTTTAGTTTCCTCGAGGCATGAGGCTCCATTTATTTCATCTACTCTTCAAAGCTATCTGTCTCTCAAAGTTGGATGAAAGTGATTTGAATTTTTGTAATAACTAAACAGAATCATAATCATACATCCTAATTTATTTGACAGACTGCAAAACATCAACGTGGATCTGTATCATCCTGTTATGGATTGTGTTGTCTTATATGTAACTTGTCAATTTCCTTGAATTACGTGTCGTGTTAGATGTTACAGATTTATAATAAGCTTTATTGTTAAATATACTTCTAACTAAACAATGTGTTGCTAACTATAGTCATAGGCAATGCCGATTAAGGTGTATGATAATGCACATTGTATTTAATTTGAGTATGTTCTTATTTGTTTGATGTACCAATTAAGGTGTGATACATACATTTTTTTCCAATGTGTGAGGGATTTTGTTGTTGTCTCTTTGAGGTTAACGTTTTAAACCTATTTAGTTGAGTTAATATGCTGTAATAGAATATGAAAACAAATTTTTAGTTAATCTATCAAATTAATACGTATAATTAAGAGTGCATGAACATATATAGAAGTTGTATTTTGATAGTCATTATAACCTTGCTTTTCATTTTATTACTTAAAAGTTCTATGAACTATAAGCCACAAGTATAACTAGTAGTTTCTTGTTTGTCTTTCACTTGTTCTGTTCATTTTGTTTATATTATTTTTTTGACACATTTTGTTTATTTTATAGAGTATCTTTTTATTCTTTTGTGACCCCAAACTTAATTTGCAAGAAAGTGACAAAGGCTTCAGAACAAAGAAAGCTAGATACCCCTTTCCTGTGAGATTTTTGGTGTTTAATTTTATTTGCTTTCTTTATGAAAAGGGTGCATGTAATTTAAAATGAAAAAAATAATAATAATAAAGTAGAGAGAGGTGTGAAAGTAACTTCAAATCAATTAATGCTATTCTCTATTAGGTTTGTTCTGGAGATCATGTGATTGCATCAAGTTATCTACCATTCCCAACCACCAAGACTAATGAAATGAACAAAAATTGCAGGAAAAAAGGAAGGCATTGTGCCTATATCTTGGTTTGAATTGCAGATATAAATTCAATCATAACCCACATAACACCAAAACTTTTAACTATGGAGTTGTGCGATGGCATTTGTATCTTAATAAATTAATAATAAATCATCAATAGGCCTATAATAAATATCAACATTAACTTGTGTAATAAATATTTGTATCTTGCAGATCAAGAAACCAAGGAGTGTAACATGGAAAACAAAATAAAATTGAAGACGGCTCATTTTTCTCAAACAAATTGGATCTCACAAGTATGAGAAATGGATAATCCGGTATTCGAACTTCAACTCATGCATGTTATTGTCCTTAATAGTCACTATATTACAAAAAGTGTATATTATAAAATGTATTGATACAACTCATGCATGTTATTGTCCTTAATAGTCACTTTATTACAAAAAGTGTATATTATAAAATGTATTGATATTAGAAAAAGAAAATGTATTCGTCTATTTTATTATTTTAATTAAGACTAAGTAATGTTTTTGAACCCTTCAATTATTTATAGATTTTTGCCCCTCAAAATTATGTTTAGATTTTACTTTGGTCATTCAAGATTCTTCTATTTTATTTGGGTTCATTAAATAATAATTGTTATATATTTTGGCTATTTATGTTGGTGTTCTATTTGAGTTCGTTAAACATGTCAAATGTTACACATGTTTAAGGTGATTTAATAAGGAGAAATGATATTTGAACAACCACTTTTTGATACAACTAGTGGTACAATCAAAACATACAAAGAAATATATGTATTGACACAAAAACAAAAGCAACAAAGAGAAAGTAAAAACATAATGTGGGTATGAAAGGGAAAGTTGACACAAAAGTTGTCTCAAATATCATTTCTCTTTACCAAATAAAAATACATTTTAATTCAAAAAATGAAGTCAACAGTACTTGAACACGCGACCTTGTGGAGAGAAAAGACGTTAGAGACATATGATACTCTACGGCTAATGTAGTATTTATAGATTATCTAGGGGATACCATGGCTCCCATGAGTCCCTAAAGAGCTCTGCCACTGAGTATTGGTTGAGCCCGGGCGTGTGCCCAAGCTACCTGGGTGGTAAAACTGCCCCTGGATATGCGTGCATTGATATTTCACATATGAGCCACCCTTCTAAACCAAACAAGCAACTGATCCCAAATTGATTGCTAGTAAATTTATGTCATGTGTCACACATTTGATGAACTCAAAAAAATATTGACAAAAAAGATTTAATTGTGGGACTTTAAAACTTATGGAAATAAAATAGAAGCAAACAAAGTTAAGAAAACAAAAATTGAAATTTTAAAATAATGAAGTTATTAAAGGGATACAAAGGAACCAACAATAGATTTGTTTAAGTGATAAGGGACTTGAACCCTTTAAGCATGTAAAGGGATTTGAATCTTTTAAGCATACAATTAGGAGTTCGATTCCTCATTCATGCGTATGAAAATAAAAACTTCATACTGATATTATGATAATTTAAAGAACAAAAAGGATAATGTGGCTGAGACTTGAACAAGACTCTCTAACATTTCTCACTTGATTTATTTTCTTGCTTTTTTTTTCCTTTCATTTTAAACATTATCATCTCTTCTAATTTATCCAAAATTTAACTAAAGTTATTCTATTTATTTCCATCTAAAATGGTGGAAGATTTAAATCCAAGAGACTTGAGATGATAAGGTGAAGGCAGCCCCTACCCTAGTGTTAACCGTTGGAACCATAAATTCAACTTACCAATGTTAGTTGAGTGTTGACTCTCCTTTCATTTTATCTAACATTCAATCCTACCACTCTACCACCAATTCCCTCTTCACATTTTACACAAGGAGCAACAAACCTATAAAATACTATAGAAATACTATAATAATGAAAATGATTATTAATGGGAATAAAATAAAATAAAAAAGCAAAGCGAGTTCCTTCACTTTTGTTTTTATATTCTTAAATTGTGCAGTCCCCTCACCTACGTCTCTATCCTCGTTTCTTCAATTACTTCGCTTGTAGCCACTCCAAAAACACTCTCTCCATAGTTATAGTTATGTATCTTACACAACAACAAAACCTCAAATGACACAACCATTGCTTTTGCTCCTTAAAAAACACAACACCCTTCTTTCTTCACCAACGTTGTCAATGTGTGCAGACATGTCTAATAATAATCCTCTTTCTACTTCTAAAGCCAAAGACTTCTTTCCCTCTCCAGCTCTCTCTCTTAGCCTTGTAAGTCCTAAGTCCTAAACTATAACTAACTCTCTTCTTTATTTCTTCTTCACATTAGGTTTTATGTTTAAATTTTGAACCTCTAGTTAAATTCTTGTTTCTTCGTGTTTTTAACTCACCAACCGAGCTATCTGCTTGGGATATTTCTTCCTCATTTTATGTTTCATTTGTTTTACATGCTTATTCTGTTAGAGTCTCACATCGGATAGATAAAATTGTTTAAAGTGACACTTAAGTCATTAGGGTTATTAATAATAATTTTTTTCCTATGAGTTTTCTTTTAAAAGTTATGAGACTTTCCATCTAATGAACTAATTTTATGAGTTGGACTCTTTTCATAGACTTAAGTTCTAACATATTTTTTTGTTGCTCTAATCAGGCAGGGATTTTTCGGCATGGTGGTGCGGCCACGGCGGAGGGTGAAGGAGGGAGTACTAGTAATATGGAGGTGGAAGAAGGGGAGGAAGGGAGTACAATAGGAGGTGAGCGTGTGGAGGAAATTAGCAGTGAGTATTCAGGTCCAACAAAATCCAAATCAATGGATGAATTTGAAGGAGATGAAGATGATGAAGGTGAAGATGATGAAGGTGATGGTGATGGTGATAATAAGAACAAGAAGAAGAAAAGGAAGAAATATCACAGGCACACTTCTGAACAGATCAGAGTCATGGAAGCGTGCGTATAACATAATCCTCTATGCTTTTTTTTTCCTCTATTCGTGTGCCTATTTTGTTTGGATGACAATTAATACTCTTTCATAATAGTACTTCATATATCACTTTAAAGAATTTTAATTTGTCTCATTCTATTTATCAATTTAAATAACAAATAAATACTATTAATTATTTTTTATAGTAGAAATGTGCATCAAAAAAAGTATACTGATAATTAACAATTTTTTAACAAATATCATTGAATCACCCGTGAGTGTTATTATTGAGAATTCATTGTTATGAGTTTCTTATATTTTTTCTTTTTTTAGTTCCTACCATGCTAACCTGCACAGTACTCTATGAGTACCATATTGTCTGTCTTGGTTCCTCAAGAGATACCTTTGATTAATATAGTTTATAAAAGAATGACTAGTGTGATGATTATCACGTTATTATTTATGTAAATTTTTTAAGTGCATAGGTCACTAATTTGAGGTTACCAATGAAATTTCTTTTTCTTCAAAGTTATATATTATATAGTCCATGTGATTTGCATATTATATAGTGCATGTGATTTACATAGTTTATAATATGTTGAACATCTTTTGCTTTATTTGTTTATTTGATATCTTATATGATTACAAAAATGTTTCACATCTACTTTTTCATAGTTAAACATGGGCAAAAATATGATTAATTCAGTTGAATTAAAATTAACTTAATTTACGATGAAAATTTGGTTAATTCATGTGATTGAATTAACCACAGTTTTGACAGTGAATTAAATTAACAATTTAATCAACTAGGGTTTAGAAAAGTCATTGACCATATTGGTATGGTTATGCCTTTGTAAAACATTTATCCCCACTTACCACTTGATTAGTTTTTGTTGTTTACAATACCTCTTGATAAGATTGTGGTATATTTATTGAAGAGTTGTACTTGGCGTTTGCATTATTAAACACCATTTGTTGGACCACTCTATATATAAGAATTGAAACATGTTGTGAAAAATAAATTAAATTGAATAACAAAAAAAAAAAACTTACATGAATGGTGAATGTAATATTATAGGCTTTTCAAAGAGTCACCACATCCTGATGAAAAGCAGAGGCAACAACTTAGCAAGCAATTAGGTCTTGCTCCAAGGCAAGTCAAATTTTGGTTCCAAAATCGTCGTACCCAAATCAAGGTATTATTTGGATCAACTCAAAAAAAAAAGGTCTTTTTTTTGCATTTTAATTATTAAGTGAATTTAACAATAATATTAAGCACTAAATATGTTACATTTTTCAGGCAATACAAGAGCGACATGAAAATTCATTGTTGAAATCAGAAATAGAGAAACTAAGGGAGAAAAATAAGACCCTACGAGAGACCATAAATAAGGCTTGTTGCCCCAATTGTGGGGTCCCCACCACAAACAGAGATGGTGCCATGGCAACTGAAGAACAACAGCTACGTATTGAAAATGCCAAACTCAAAGCTGAGGTTATGATTAGAAATAACTCAAACGAAACATCATCCCTTCATCCCTTTTTTATTACACTATTGGAAAATATATATATATATATATTTTAGACAAATTGTAAACATAACAATATATACATCGTCGTCAGTGTAAAACAATTTTACAATCACGGTTCAATGAGACACCACAACTTCTTCGTGTCGTACTATCAATTTCAAAATATCTTTAAAACTATTATACATTGACAATGCATGTCCTTTAAAACTAACTATTCTACACCGACCATGCATATCTAATTTTGTTGCCATGGTGTAGTTTTTTTTGCAATGTCAACCAATCAGATGCTATAATGTGTATGATGTTTAAAAATAATTCAATAGCTATGATCGATCAACAATATAAATCAAAATTACATTATCACCAGTGGGCCAATCTCATTCAATGTTTTACTATGATTCCTAGCTAATTCTTTTGTATTAAGCTAGTAGCGATCTTGATTGTTGGTTGATTGTAACTCATATAACTTTATTTGAGTCCTAGCCTAGCACTTCTTATGCAGGCGTAGAGCTCCGTTGATTGATATATTCCATTTTTTTTGGCCAGTAGTTTATCATGTCTTTTAATTTTTTATCAATGCATATCAACTAAATCATTTTGATTATCTGTAATTAGCTAGTAGTTTATCATGTCTATTAATTTTATTTTTTTTAATATAAAAATTAAATTATAGATTGTAAAATTACACTCTTGATTGACACATGTGTAGGTAGAGAGGCTCAGAGCAGCTTTAGGGAAATATGCATCAGGGGCAATGTCACCTTCATGTTCCACTAGCCATGACCAAGAGAATATTAAAAGCTCTTTGGATTTTTATACTGGAATTTTTGGTCTCGATGAGTCAAGGATAATGGATGTAGTAAACCAAGCAATGGAGGAGCTTATAAAGATGGCTACAATGGGTGAACCAATGTGGTTACGTAGCTTAGAGACCGGTCGCGAAATACTTAATTATGACGAATATATGAAGGAGTTTGCAGTTGAAAATTCAGACCATGGTAGACCAAAGAGATCCATTGAAGCTTCAAGAGATACAGGAGTTGTTTTTGCAGATCTTCCTCGGATTGTCCAATGTTTTCTTGATGCTGTAAGACACAAATTAATGCTTATACATTGAATTATCATATCCTTGAACCATATGAACAATAATATCATTATATAAATTTCTTAAGTCTTTTTATCTTTTATAACTAAGTGATTTTCTTTAAATAATTCATGAACAATAGATGATTTAATTGGTATGTTATATGCATGACTGAATAATTTGTTTAGAGTACCAATAAATTATAATGGTTGTGATTGATTCAGTGTTCAAAAAATTGCATGCACATAAAAAAAAATACTATATCCTTTTGTTTTGTAGAAGTTTAACAATATTTACTTATTGTGCTATGTTTGCAGAATCAATGGAAGGAAATGTTTCCATGTTTAATATCTAAGGCAGCAACAGTTGACACTATATGCAAAGGAGAAGGTTCTAACAAGAATGGTGCAGTGCAACTGGTAAGGGGCAAATGGTTACCACTGTGGTAGCTACTAGGTATCTTTGATATTGAATTAGATGGGCCTACTGAATTAATGAATTTCTTTTAGGGGCTTCTTTTTCCCACAATTCTTAAAAATTACTTTAGACCGGATTTGACTATCGGGATACGAAAAAACACCGTTTTTCGGATTCACTCATCCAGACACAAGAAAAAACAAGCCCGTCTGAATAGGTAAATCTGAGTGGGTGTAATTTTTAAAAGTAGCTCGTTTTTTATGAGTGCCTATCAAAAAAGACATTATGAAGTTTACAATATTCACACACCAACTATTAATTAGTTAATGAAAGATTTCATAAAACCTTATGCAGGAATGGTAAATTGAGGAAAAAAAACGTTTCTTATAACTTCAGTCGTTTTCATTCACTGATTTTAACTTCAAATGTCTGAAATAAAATTTATTTCTTACTGTAAATCTGAAAGGAACGGTTCATACATGGATTTATTGATAAGGATATTTTATTTTATTATAAGTGGTCCAAACATGACAAGCAAAAGAAAATGATGGTACATTGTAATTTTAAATGATATTTCCTATATTTGAAAATTTTATTCTAATGTTGTAAATGTTTTTGTAGATAAAAAAAAGATTAAGTTAATTGTGGTAGAATTATATGCTTTTGATTAATGGTTTCTTAACACATGCATTAATGTTTCTTTTTAGAAGTGAAGGTTCTTGTCAACTTTTCAGCTCCTTTATTTATCTATTTCACAGAAATATATATAAAGACGTATAAAATATAAAAAGTTCAATATCATTTAAACTTTAGTAACACTTGGAACTTTCCTCTCCTCCATGTCTTGTCTAATTCATCTCATTGGAATCTCTCGCTCTCCATGACAAATTATGATTCCATGCGGTCACTTTTTCACGCATTCACACCGTCAGGACTTTAATGGTAGTCCAATTTTGATTGGATCGTCTAGAAAAAGCAGATTTAATTTTTATTATATAATTTTAAAATACTGAACTTAAATCCTACCGTTCAATCTTAATTGAATGGTCACCGCCGATTGCGTGATTTGTTAACCACACTAAATTGTGGTCCCTCCATGACTTATAAGTGGTTTGTATCTAACCACTTTACAAGTCAGTTTTATAAAGTTGATTTAGGTCCAATCCAAAATCTAAAAACATATATGCTTTGTAGCAAATATCTATATCTATGGATATATGGATATTCTAGTTTTTCACTTTTGTTTGAAAATAGTTGATGTTGTAAAAAATGTGTACTTTGGATTGAATACATAATTTTTAAACAACTATACATATAAAATGAGGCAGTAACATTTATTCCATGTACAAAACTTGAAGATGGAAATAGAAACAAAGGTAGAGGAAATTCTAAGATGTGGACATATTGCACATTTTTCCAATGATAAATACTGTGGAGGCACAGAGCATATACTACTTAACTTGGACATGAAATCATAAAACTCTAACCTTAATTTTGTATTTGGTACGTACAGATGTTTGCTGAGTTGCAAATGTTAACACCAATGGTTCCAACTAGAGAAGTGTATTTTGTCAGATACTGCAAACAATTGAGTGGTGAAAAATGGGCTATTGTTGATGTGTCCATAGACAAAGTAGAAGACAACATTGACAAGTCCCTAGTGAAATGCAGAAAACGCCCATCTGGTTGCATTATTGAGGATAAGTCAAATGGACATTGCAGAGTATGTAATAGCAGCAATTCAAATTCTAATTTATTTCCATTTTTGTTACATAATGTATGGAACATAATTTGGACTATATAATTTTGTTTTCTTCATTCAATTTATGTGAGAAGTTTTTTTTTTTTTTTTTTAACTCAATGTAAAATTCTTTTGATATTATTTTTATGAAGGTTTATTGATTTTTCTTTTGGATTTAAATAGGTAGTATGGGTTGAGCATTTGGAGTGTCAAAAGAGTGTAGTTCATTCAATGTATCGCACCATTGTCAACAGTGGCCTAGCTTTTGGGGCAAGGCATTGGATTGCGACCCTTCAACTTCAATGTGAACGTCTAGTTTTCTTCATGGCAACAAACGTTCCCATGAAGGATTCAACTGGTGAGTAATGAATTATCATAAGAAAAATGTTATTTTGTAAAATTGTACTTTACTAAGTAGTAAATAATGTACACTAAAATGATTAGTGATGAAAACAAAATGTTAGGTGTTGCCACATTGGCTGGAAGAAAAAGCATTTTGAAGTTGGCACAAAGAATGACATGGAGTTTCTGTCAAGCAATTAGTGCTTCAAGCTTCCATACATGGACTAAGGTTACTAGTAAAACTGGAGAAGACATAAGGATTAGTTCTAGAAAGAATTTGAATGATCCTAGTGAACCTCTTGGATTGATAGTTTGTGCTGTTTCTTCTATATGGTTGCCTATATCTCCTAATGTTTTGTTTGATTTCTTGAGGGACGAAGCTCGTCGAACTGAGGTACCGAGTTTAATATAGTGATTCAATCATATTTTACCTGAGATATTAGGAAATGATATAACAAATGACATTATGGTTAATGTGCATAGTCATTAAACATTTTTTGTGTTGACAATTACGATTATGACAGTGGGATATAATGTCTGGTGGCGGGACAGTACAATCCATTGCAAATTTATCCAAGGGACAAGATAGAGGCAATGCAGTAACTATCCAAGTAAGTTACTCAATATTCAAAACTGAACATATTGAACAAAATGCAAGTTATATTACATTTAAAACATTTTCTAACTTCTAAGAAAAATAAGAGGTTTTTTTCTTCTCCCTTTATAGACAATTAAATCAAAAGAAAACAATATGTGGATACTGCAAGATAGCTGCACAAATTCTTATGAGTCAATGGTGGTATATGCGCCTGTGGATATTACTGGTATTCAATCTGTGATGACCGGATGCGATTCGAGCAATCTAGCCATACTGCCCTCCGGATTTTCAATTGTTTCTGATGGCTTGGAGTCGAGGCAAATGGTAATTACTTCGAGGCGGGAAGAGAAAAATACAGAAGGAGGATCTTTGTTTACAATAGCATTCCAAATCCTTACAAATGCTTCTCCTACAGCCAAATTAACTATAGAGTCTGTGGACTCTATGAACTCTCTTGTATCATGTACATTGAGACACATCAAAACAAGTCTAAATTGCGAAGATGGTTAGTCAAAATTAGAAAATTTCTAGATAGATTTAAATGATTAGTAATAAAAATATTCTGCTTTCATTCTCTTTTTAGGTTAGTATCTGGTTTGGCAAAAAATAGCTAGGGCTTATTCCATAAGAAAGGAGGGTTTGGAATCACCTCTTTTATATATTATTTGATAAAGTATGAATACCATTTATCTATGTTTGCAATATTTAAAACATCGGTTGATGCATTAAACATATTTAAACCCCAAGTATCTTGAATTACAGTTCGAGCTAAAACATTTGACATGACAAGAAGATAGAAAAGCATGAGCTTGAGTTACAATTAGCATAATCATGAACATCATCACAAAACATTTTTTCACTTGGCTCACTACCATAACTCTTTTTAATATTTTTTAACTTTTCTTGGTGATGTTTCAGATTTTGTTCAACACTCACACAAAAAAATATTGTATTAGACCTTTATTTATAGACAACAAATTCGTAAAAAAAAAAAAAACTGTAAGATGAATATATGAAAATATTTCTATTACATATATTGTATCGCATTTAGGAGGAGGTTGAGGGGGAGCAATCAGGCATTCAGTTTCAATAAGAATGTTTTAATTGAAAATTTTAATTACTTTTTGCGACTTTCAAATTATAAAAAAGCCCAATTAACCATGTTTATTTTCCTACGACAACAATAATTTAACAAATATAATATAAATTCTTAGACATTTTAACAACACCAACAATATAACTTTCATATCGAAAAAATTATTTAACGTTATAGTTAGAGTAATTAAAAAGTCAGCCCAAAATTCATATCCCCTTTATATATAGCATAAATAATATTGTGTTAAGAAATAAACTAAAAGCACAAGATCAAAGAAGAAGAGGAAGGAGAAGATGAAAGTACTTTGTATTATTCTCTTCTCAAGTGTACCTTTACAATACAATATGAGCCCTATTTATAGTACCCAAGATGAGTAAGTGACTGATCAAGGTAATTAAGGTCCACTAACTATTCACTTACTAATGGGGGTTATAGGAAGGTGGAAGACTTAAGGATGGACATCCACTAAGTCATTATTTCATAACACTCCCCCTTAGATGTTCATCAAGATATGCCTCATTAAAACATTACTAGTGAAAAACCCAATGGGAAAAAATTGCAGGAAAAAGAGTACAACATTCTTTTGTGTCATAATCTGCCTCACTAAAAACCTTACCAGGAAAACCAAGTGGGATAAAACCATAGTTAAGGGAAAAAAAAGTGCAGAACACATTTTTGTCTCCCCCTCATAAAAACAAGAAAGAAGTTTAAATAATCTTTTTTATTAGTTACTCAAAATCTTTATTTGGCGATGACTTTGTAGAAAGATATGATCTATCTTCATACTCTTCTCCAAATTTGCGGCTCTTGAGATATCTTCATATTGAGTTGTTGAAAGAATCTTCTTTTAAAATTAGAAAACCGCAAATTTCTTGTATGTATAAAATCATAATTTTTAATAAAGAGCATTCTCCACTTTCTTGATGTGGTGTTAGCATTTTTCAAACAATTGGGTGATATTGTTCTTTCTCTTAGGTACAAATTGTATGTTTGACTTTGCTGCAATATCTGTATTGACAAAACTAAAACACCACAATATATATATA
>Ga0315915_1001009_pt1 | contig 32643 bp, 20 predicted proteins | sample MpolbnodulesMG_FD_207738 | JGI IMG/M metagenome (GOLD analysis project Ga0315915, IMG submission 207738) | Medicago polymorpha root nodule microbial communities from Los Angeles, California, United States - branched nodules | ecosystem: Host-associated > Plants > Roots > Nodule | place: USA... | reverse complement strand
ATATATATATATATATATATATATATATATAATACAAAATTAAAATCATATCACACTACTGGTATACTATTGGTATATTGTTCTAAAAATTAACAATTGTTTATAAACAATATCATATTTTAACATTTGAAATGAGATTTAAAATAAAAATTTAGATTGTTCGTCGTCTTTATACAATGACACACACACTAAAATCCTTTGCTCTCCTTTTTACTAAGCTACAATAAAAATAATAATAATTTAAAATATACAATCTTTTATAAACCTTATCCCATGGCCTGGTCCACAAGTAACCCGAGTAGCATTGACAAAAGTGGAGCCACCATTTACGGCAATACAATCGTCACCTATTTAAAAGAAAAAATGGAAATCAAAATAAATTGACACAAATGTTATTTATTTTATGGATAATAATTATTTATATAAAAATATTTTTACATTTTATATTTACTGATACTAATGTTCAGTCAAGATTATTTTTTATAATTAATTTTCCTCATTTTTCATAATAGTTTCTACTTGACTCTCCTTCATAAAATGATATTTCAGAAAATAATATAATATTTTTTTAGACGTCTATATAATCTTTTTTAAGGCATACTAAAAATTTAAAATATCATATGATAATAAACTTTAATTACCAGATTTTATGTTGGAATCTTGTATCAAGATATTATTGGAATGAGATATATCAAACCCGTCAGTGTTGGGGCTAGTAGCAGGAGAACTGATGGATATATAGGAAAATATTGCATGATTGCACATATTAACAGAAACATGAGATCTTGGGCTATTTAAGATCCTCAAATTTCGAACATTGAGACCATTGCAAGAATGAAAATGCAACATCTGTACCATCAAAAAAATTATGTCACATGATACTGACAATCACTTCAAAACAATAATATGGAGCTCAGTTATTGCTTGATTGGATTATATATTCTAAGATCTACAAATAGTTGATGTGCATAGGTATATAATCAATTACATTTGTATAATCTTTCACCAAATAGTTTATTAATCATAATATCATCAACTACATTTGTTATAATATCAAACTAACTTCATTTTGCAATCAAATTAATTATAACAAAAAAGAAGGTGAATAATAATCATACCGTGGGTCGACTACAAGTGGGGCATTGCCACCAAGTAGGACCATCTCCAAGGACACTTCCTTGGCCATTGCCATCAATTGTGAGTCCATTTACATATTCAACGCTAATCCATTCTGATCCACCTTTCCACGCTGCTTTAGAAGGTGCAACTATTTTCCCTTTAAGCTACAATATAGAGGGAAAAATAAATTAATTTAACTATTTTAAATAATCAATATTAAAAGGTGCAACTATTTTCCCTTTAAGCTGCAGTATAGAGGGGAAGAATAAATTTATTTAGAAGGTGCAATTATTTTCAAAAATGGAAAGGAGAGGAAACACGCACACAAACGCTTACTAAGCTAAACAAAATACTTACTCAATATCAGAAATTAATAAATTATATCATAATTATTTTAAAAACGATAAAGACACACCTTTAAACTATTTAAAAAATCCATATTAGACACACTCTAATTTTAGATTTCAATCAAGAAATTACGATAAATTTCACTTACAAATAAGGCCAAAGAGGGAGTACCTGGATGAGAATTTTGGCGCTGCAAGGACCACTAAAATGTATTTTCGACGCCATGAATATTTTACCTGCTGGTATAACTAGTGTTGACGTCCCTACTGCTTTACACGCACTACTCCATGCACTAAAAAATGCCTACAATTCAACATATATATAATTAAAAATATTGTCATAAATCTATCAAAGCAATAAGCTTCTTAGAAAAATACTTTTTTTAGGAATAGAAAAAAAAATAATAGCAGAGAAAAGTTTCTCATGAAATATATATAGGTATTAATTTTAAATTATAAAGAAAAAGCTCATAGAAACATGTACTTTTGAATCATCGGATTTTCCATCACCACGGGCACCATATTGCATCACGTTATAGATACCATTTGTGGCATTCAGCCTCGTACACAAACAAGGTAAAATAAGAGCAAAAATTGAAACAAAAGTAACGAACCCTTTCATGTTGAATAGAGTGAACTAAAAAAGAATGAAGATTAAGAGATATTATGATGATGATGATTTGTGAAGGGTGGTGTAGGGCTTAAATAGAAAATTGCATGGAAGATAATTTATTAGGAATATAGAACGGACTAGTGGAAAAAAGTAAACGGTCAATATATATTATAAATGTCCTAATGATAAAAATATTCAAGTATTTAAAATAAATACATTAAATATTTGAAATGTTATATTTTTCTATCAATGAATGAATAAACCATCAGATATGTAAACTTCATAGAATTTGAATAAACTTTTCTTAAGTATGAATTTAAGTATTTAGGTGTTTTTTTGGAACAAAGTATTGTTTTGCTAAAAAAAAGTTAGGTTTTGTTCGATAATAAAACCAAACTAGCATTACACTCTAAATCACACTTCTTAATGGCAAATCATATAATAATTCCATTATAAGTAAAAGTAATTAGATCTTCTATAATAACTAATGAAAATGAAAGAGGGGTACATGACATTTAACCTCTCACCCGTTTCTTTTTTGAATGAGCTATTGTTCTTTCACCTTTCATTGTACATAATTAGAAGACTAAAGCTAATTAGTGCATGACCTTTTATTTTTCATCGGTTTCTTTTTACAGTAAGTTACTGTTCTTTCACCTTTCATTAGTAATTTTCTGTTTTTTTTTTTAGTTTGTTATTTTCGGCCCATTAGAGTTTTGTTATTTCCTCATTTAAGCTTAATAGTTATAGCCTAAGAGATACTTTTTATTCATTCAATAATATTTTAGAGAGTTTTTTTAATTTCGGGTGAATTCGAGAACCCTATTTTCACGAGTTTGTCACTTGCAAACTTGTTTCTTTTCAATCTATTTTTAGTGCTAGCTAATCCTTACTTCCATTCTGCATCAGGTATGTTGTCCATTGATGTGAAAATGTTGTTAAATGTACATTTTCTAGCAGTGGTTTAATACATACCCTAAAGATTCCATATATAATGCCTTCCTCTTGTGAGTGGTTAGGATCCATCGAGGGCTAGTGATTAAGCCATGACAAGCTGTGGTTCTATGAAGCACGGGCACTCTTTAAGCGTATCTCGGTACCAGACATGTGTTGCGTTCGACACCGATACGACACCAACACATAATTATATTGAATTATGTGATTTTCTTAAATTATTAGTAGTGTCACTGTGTCAGTGTCCATGTTGTGTCCGGTGTTCGTGTCCGTATCCGTGCTTCATTGGTGGACCTATAAAGTGAAAGAAGAAGATGCAATGGTTTATAGAAGACCATGTTGCATGTCTGACTCCTTAGGCTGTGCATTGAATTCAATGCGATTACCAAGACCATGAAGAAAACCTCAGGTTATTATTTAATATTTATCCCAAAATATATTGTAATCACGGTATAAAAATTTTCCCAAGTTTTTTGCGTGTGTTATGAACTCAAAAGTGATGAAAATTAAGTTCTTGTTCTTGATAAGCTGAACATCATGCGCAGGAAGATAACTTATTTATGGGATAGTAAGCAAAAAAAACTAAACATGAAGAAATCATTTATATATAGAATCATATGAACTTGTTGTCTTTGAATATAAAGTAAAAGAGTTACTACAATTTAAAACTTATGATGTTTACGGTTGAAATTTAACATGGGTAGGCTAAGTATGTATTTAAACACATGATACATTGATACTCGTCTATGATGTCTTGATACTCTTGGTATGGTCAAATGTCAACAAGATGTTGCAGTTTAAATTAAGAAAATGTTATCCCTTAACCGTACAAGATGTGCATTTTAGTTCTTCAATTTAAAAATGTATGAGATGGTTATGAAGATCAAAATTTTATCATACGTGAAAAGATTTTATTCAAAGATTGGTGAAATATATGGTACAACAGTGGTTGTTCTTGTGTAGGAGTTTGTTTTAGATGGTGACGTGTATTTTGGTGGGTGTTATCTCCATGGGTGTTTTTTATGGTGTTTATTTTCGAATGTTCCGCCTATATACGACGTCTTTTGTTTGGTATTCCTAATTTCGCCGTCTCTATTCGTCTTGAGCAGAGATTTAATTGTTTAATAAAATTTGCTATTTAAAAAAAAAACTATAACCAAATCATTTGAAAATGAGCATCAGATGTTTCACGCATTTATCAATCAACAACTAACAAATAGAGTGTGCATAGAAAATCCCTTCTAGAATAAACTAGCAATTGTTGAGTGATTATTTTTAGCCTCTCTAAGATCTTATTAAGGAGTTTCTCAATTGCATTGCAACTTATTAATAATACACTTTTTTAATTGTTTTTTTCATGCATGAAAGCAAAAAAAACAATTACTTTGATAAGCAAGGGACATTTGGAACAGTATTTCTAGCAGTTCCATGGGCATTTGTACAAATAGAAGAGGCCTTATTTCCTGGTCGAGCAGAAACAATGTTGTTTTGATCTAATAAAATGTCGAAACAACCAGATGAGCTACAATTTAACTGAATAGCTAAGCCGCTAGCAGAAGTTCCTGTAAATCCTTGAAATTTCACGGAACTCACCGACACATTTGCACCCTAATAATTTCAACACAATTCAACACATATAAATATTATATATAAAACCAGCCAACACAGTTGAAATGACGAGATATAATAATATGAATAATGTAGAATGAAATATTTTACCTTCTGTCCAATACCATAATCCTGATCTATAATTATCGGGTTATTAACCTTAACAAGGATGATTTGCTCAAATGTAATATGTTTTGCATAACCTGATCCACCCTGCAAAAATATTGACGATCAAATTGGAACTATTATGGTTTGCGATAATATTTTCAATCATTATAGCCTAAAGTTTCAATCATGCCAATTACCAAAAATAACAATTCAAGGTGACTCTTTATACATCAAGATATCAATAAAGATGAATATGAGAAGGGTTTATTTGAGAAGATATAGGAAATTGGAAGCTAATCTCTCTAGGACTGGGTTTATTCGAGTTTCAGTTTTCATCGATTGATGACATGCAAAGAGTGTGGTCCATCGGAATGTACAATTTGAAGCTTGGAGCAAACTCATGCCCTAGTCTGGATTAGATTGATGGACTTGACACACGAATATTGGTGTCCAAGAACGCTCTTTGAAATTGCCTCAGGTGTTTGTACACCCTTAACTCTTGATGAAGCTACCAAGAATCGAGTTTTCGGGGACTACACTTAGATCTTGGTGTATATTGACCTATGAAGCACAAACACTTACGAGTTAGACGTGTTCCAGTGTCAGACACGGCACCAACACAAATTATTAGCGGTGTCGGTGTGTCAGTGTCCGTGTTTGTATCCATGCTTAGATATTGACTTATCGGAAAAAGGTGTTTGATGAGATTTTTGTTGAATGGATAGATACATATTCTATGTCGAGGTTCTTTATGAAAAAATATCCAATGTTTTCCCTATCAATGCAATTAAAATTTATGATGAAGTTAAGGATCAAGGGATAGACAAACCTAAAGATGATAAAGGTAATACTCCATATCATATCAAAAAATTGAAGGTTAATGATCAGCCTAATCTGAGAGAGATGATAAAGGAAAGAAACCACAAAAGTTCAATCCAACTAAGGCTTGTGCAGGAAAGATAGTGTTCAAATTACTGAATATGCCTCGCAGAACAAGCCATTATTGATCAAGGGTATTACTGTTGCATGTTTGGAATTTATTAATTTATTGTGTCTGCAACTATTTGCAGAATGTAGAAATTCATAGTCAGCCTATTATCTTTCATGTGGAATTATTGACAATAGAAAAAACCTTACAGTAATATGAGATAGGTCTTACTCTCACTTATCAAGTTTATAAAACAAAAACCTTACAATAATATTTGTCTATACGATTATAATTAGTAAAAAGTATATGTGAAAAACCATTACTTCTCACGCATACATGATACATATATTATAGGTAGTATTGAATATGTTTATTAATAAAGATGAAATTTTAAAATCCATATTTTTTTAATCTTGTTGGATATACTCACGGGAATTGTCTTGATTCGTGCTCCATTTTGAGTTTCATTGAATGTGCAATTCCGCACATGAATATCAGAAACTTTATCCTCAGATCCGTTTTTACCAAGGCTTCCAACACTGATTATTCATAGGATACATTTTTCTATGAGAACACTGAAAAAATATAAATACATAATATGAAATTTAACACTACTAACACCCCAAAAGAAATTTGAGGAGGTCAAGAATTCAAACTTTGGCTACTAGTATATCATACTAACAGTAAATATTTATCTATAAAAAATTATATTAAGGTTATAAATAAGATTTAAATATTAATATATATGAAATTGAGCTTTAGAGACACAATTTTATAAACCTTATTCCATGGCCAGGTCCACAAGTAATCCTTGTAGCATTGACAAAAGAAGAACCACCATTGACGGCAATACAATCATCACCTGTTTATTAAAAACAATGAAACTCAAATTAAATTTACGCAATATTTAAATATTTTGAGCGTAATAATCTTTGGTAAAAAATAATTTTTATCTTTTATTTAGATTGATGTTTAGTTCTACTTTATTTTTAAAAAAATAAAAAAATTCTCTCCTATTTCATAACAAATTATGTTTGACTCTCTTTTTTAAAATGACGTATTTTTTTAAGACAGAGTAAAAGTTTAAAATATCTTAAGATAACATAAACATGACGTACCAGATTTTATGTTGGAATCTTGTATCAAAATATTAGTGGATGAAGCAATGTCAAACCCATCAGTATTAGGGCTAGTACCAGGTGAATTAATAGATATATTAGAGAATGTTGCACCATTGCACAAATTAACGGCTACATGGGAACGTGGGCTATTATTGATACTCAGGTTACTAACATTGAGACCCTTGCAGTCATGAAACAACAAGACCTGTAGCATAAAAAAAATATATATATTAATTTGGTGCTTCAATCACTTTTTTTGGTGTGTGTGGAAGTCAATTGTTTAAGATGATACATACCCCAGGTCGATCACAATTGCATCGCCACCAAGTCGAACCATCTCCATCGACTACTCCTCGACCATTGCCATCAATTGTGAGTCCGTCTACATATTGCACGCTAATCCAATATGACTGAGCCTTCCAATTTACCTTTGAGGGTGCAACTATTTTCCCTTCAAACTGCAAAAAAGATAGAAGGCAAAAATAGAAAACAAATACAGTTTATTTAAACATTTTAAAAGCTGCAATTAAAAACACAGTTAAAACTTATACATATAATTATAAGTTTTTAAATTTGAAGCTGATAGAAGGTATCCAACCTAATAATATATATGGATATTGACTATTGAACTAGGTCTTAAAAGTGAATGTTAGATATACTAAATACCTGAATAAGAATTTTGTTGGTGCAAGGACCAGTAAAACTTAGTTTCGACACCATAAATGTTTTTCCTGCTGGTATGACGAGTGTTGACATCTCTGCTGCTTTACACGCTTTACTCCATGCCCTAACAAATGCCTACAATTCAACATATATACATATAATTGAGAATAATAAGGGGCAGTACACAATTATAGCCATATATCTATAAAAAAAACATAATATTCTCATAAAGTGAGTTAAAAAAATATTTTTCAATGGAGTTGTTATTTTTTATGTCAAGTATAGTATAATGGTTAGAAATTCACATTTTTAATGTGAATAAGTGGGGTATCAAGAGTTCGAACTCTGACCTCCGTATATATTATGTAATATCCCTACCAACTAAATTAAGTTTACGAAGACAAGTTGCGCAAGAAGAAACTATAATATTTTCATAAAGTGCAAGAAGAGAAAAATTCTAATAATTAAAATGGCACAACTTGTTTTTGTGAGTTTAGTTGGTAAGTACACTGCATAATATATGCAGCGGCTAGAGTTTGAACTCTGAACACTTCACTTATTCACCTTTAGAAGGTGGGATTTTAGCCACCATGCTACTTGACAATAAAAATAACACAACTTTCTTTTTTTGACAAAAAAAAAATGACCCAACTTTATTAATCCGCCTATAACTCCAAAAATTTTAGGACCGAAATTGCATTCAATAGTCGTAATCTATCGGGAGTCGGGGTCTAACTACAATCTTTGTTTGACTTGATATGGTTTTTCTCTGGTGTACCGGGGGCAAGGGGTGCCCTGCTAATTTGATTCTAAAATCTGGTGGGCCGATGACTTTTGATTCGAGATCGGGAGTCAGTTCTTTGACTCAAGTTGGTTTTTGGGCTTTTGTTTTGTGCTCTTCCGGTGGATCGGAGGTCGCGAGGTTATGGAAGCTACATGATCCTTTGGTCAGGTGCTCTTCGATATGTGGCTCAGCTTGGGTGTTAGAGGTATGGGAGTTTTATTTTGAGGGTGTTCTTTGGGGGTGAGTAGTGACGATGGGCGGTGCTGGATATCGTGTTTACGATGCTTGTTTTTGTGAAGGAGTCTGTTTTACGTGGTGATGTATTTTGGTGGGTTTATCTTCATGGGTGTTTTTAGGTGGTTATGGTGTACCGTCTATATGTGGGCACCATTTGTATCTTATGTCGTCCATACCTTGCGTCTTGCGGGGATGGCGTTTAATAATATTTCCCAATTAAAAAAAAAGACACTGAATTTAAAGATTAAATAATAGAAGAGAAAAGTTTATCATAAAAATTATATATATTAATTAAAATTATGAAGAAAAAAAAGTTTATAAAAACATATACCGATGAATCATCAGTTTTGCCGTCACCAAGCGCGCCATATTGCATCACATTATAAATAGTATTTTTAGTTCCAACATTCGATCTTGTGCATAGACAAGGTAAAATAAAACCAAAAATCAAAGCAAAAGTGATGAACCCTTGCATGTTGATTAGATAAGTGAAATTAAAAGAGAAAAAGATCTCGTGTTACTGTGATGGTTTGTGAAGAGTAGTGTGGGGTTTAAATAAAAGATTACATGGAAGATGTTTTATTAGGAATATAAGGGGACTAAGGTTAAAATAACAGTAAAAGGGCAAATACTTTTCTTCTGACGGTGTAAACAGGCAAATACTTTAAATATTTGTCCTAATGACAAAAGCACTAAATATTTGAATTATTATTATTTGGAAAAAATTTCAATAAGAAACAAGACCCATAGTTTATCTTTAAAAAAGAAAAAGACCTATAGTTTATGTCCCATTATTATATGTATGTTCCGTTTCTTTTTTTTTTCTTTGGTCAAGTGTAATATTCCTTTTCTATCTTCTTTTTTTTTATAAAATATTCTGTTTCATATTTACTTTTATATTTCTTTCAAAAAAAAAATTATTTACTTTTATATTTTCTTTTTCTAGAGGGGATTTGCTTCTATATTTACTATTCAGTCAATATACCCTAAGATATAGAAAACATTTTTTGTTCAAGAGAGAAATTTATATAAAATTTAAGTGTTAAGTTTTCAAAAAAAAAAAAAAAAACTTGTGTCAGACGTTCGATTTTTTACTCTTGCGACAAGAAAAAATCTGGTTAGGATGAGAGAAATCACACGTCCCACAGATTCTTCAATGAAGATTAGTCACTATTATACGACGGTAAAAACTTAGTACCAATATCATGGTAGCTAAAAATAAAACCAATTTACCATAGCTTGTGGTTGGGGTCGGTAAAGAAAGAGATTAGTCACTGCAGATAGCCAAACGTTTATTCTAGCAATGTGCAAACTATGAAAATTAATATAAAATTTTATAATTTATTTTTTTAAAGAGGAATTTCTAAAACATTAATTATGTTATAAATTTATTAAGATTTTTTTATAGGATAAATTTATTAAGATTAAAACGTCTCTTCAACATGATACAATTTTATTTTTTTTTGCCAACTCTCCTGTTATTAGAGAAAAGAGACCCATCAACCCAATAAATCAGAGTTCAGCCGAAAGACAAATAATCTTTTTTGAATCTACACTAAACTTTTCAATTTAGTAGTCGGACATACACTTATTTTCTTACCTCCACTATAAAGTATAGTATTGACTGTATTGATGAATGAAAAATATCTTTCCTTAGCCAAGACTTATATTTTCAACGAATGCTTAAAAAATATACTTACTTAAAAAATTATTGTAAGAAAGAATGAAAATGTCTTTCTAATTTTTATTGTCAAAATATAGTTATGTTTTAAAAAAAGACTTAAATAACAGTTTTGACCCTTAACTTATTCAAAAGTTCAATTTGGTCCCTTAAATTTAAAATAGATAAATTTGGACGTTAACTTATTTAAAAAATTCATTTTTATCCCTTAACTTTAAAACATATCAATTTGGTCCTTTAATTTTTGTAAGTTAGTACAACTTGGTCCCTTAACTTACAAAAATATATTATCATATCCAATTCCTGAGGGATCAAGTTGCATTAACCTACACAAGTAAATGGACTGAATTGCATTAACTTACATAAATTAAAAGATCAAATTGACTTGTTTTAAGTTAAGGGGTAGAATTGGACTTTTAAAATAAGTTAAGAGACCAAATTAACAAATTTTAAAGTTAGTGGACCAACCTGGACTTTTAAAACAAGTTAGAGGGCCAGAGTAATATTTAAGCCTTACAAAATCATATTTAATGAAGAAAAAAAATTGAAATCTAGAATACTATTAGTATAAAAAATCTTTAGAGCTTGCTCAAAAAAAAAAAAAAAAAATCTTTAGAGCATTAGAGTCATATAGATATTGCCACTTTCATGAGTGGTCACTTGATTGAAATATCCCTCTTCAACCTTGTCTTACTCCCCAAGTTTTCATCAGTTCCTTGTGCCCCTAACTTGATCAAGTCAGTTTCTCCTCACCTAAGTTTAGCTTGACTTATTCCCCAGTCTTGCTGATTTTGGTTACAAAGTTTCTCTATTAACAAAGGATTTTGTATAACTCAACACACACACAAGACTTCTTCCCCATTCTTTTCTCTCTCTTCGAAATTAAGAGTGTTCTTAAGACCATGGACCCTTTTGAGATATAATGTACATTTGGAATTAAGAATGGTTTTAAGATTATAGTCCCTTCGATAATTTATGTCTCTTCGAAATTAAGAGTATTTTTAAGATCATAGTCCTTTCGTGGTATAATTCCCTTTGGAATTAAGAATGATCTTAAGAACATAGTACCTTTCGATAATTTCTGTCATTGGAGAAGCTAGAGATTTGAATGGTGGTCGCAAAGTATGTTAGTGGTCGCAGTACCATGGTATAATGGTTATAGTATCATATTCAAGTGGTTTCAGTGTTAAATTTGAGTGGTCTCGGTACCATATTAAAGGTGTATTTTTAGAACAGATCCTATAGTGTAGTATAACTCTAAGACAATTGTACATAATGTATTTTATCTTAGAGACGTCGTGATTGATAGCCAGCTTGCACAATGTTGGATAGTGTCACAAAATATCTTAAAAAGAGAGATACTTGGTCGTAACTCAACACAGTAATAACTTCGGTCGCTAAAAATTCTTTTTTCAAAATAGATTTTAGAAATTCAAAAATAACAATTTGTTTCTTAGTTGTTCAATAAAAAAAATGATGCATCCTTAATTATGTATAAACCAAAAATACCATTACTCACCAAAATAAATGAAGAAAGAAATGGGACTCAAGTGATCCAACCCTCTCCAACGTTATTTATGAACAATGGTTTCTTATTTCGCAAATAATTTTAACTTTTTATTTTAAGAAAAAGGAAATATATTATATCCAAAAATAAATCATAACATGTTTAATGTGCAAGATGGGGTTCTCGGAAAGATGGATTGAATGGATAATGATGTGTGTTGAGACGGTGGACTATTCAGTGATAGTAAATAAGGATTAGCCGTACCTCTTTATTTTGTGTGCTGAAGGACTTTCAGCTCTGATCAGAGTTGCCGAAGTCAGAGGGGAACTTCAAGGTGTCCGTGTCTGTCGAACAGCTCCGGTGGTGTCCCACTTACTTTTTGCAGACGATTGCTTCCTGTTTTTTCAAGCGGATGAGTGTCAAGCCCAAGTGATGAAGAGGATATTGAATGTGTATGAAGAAGCGTCGGGACAAGCAATTAGTCTTCCCAAATCAGAAATATTTTACAGTCGTAATGTTCAACAGCAGACTCAAAATAGCATCACAAATATCCTTGCTGTGCAAGCAGTTTTGGGGACTGGTAAGTACTTGGGCTTACCATCTATGGTGGGACGTAGTAAAAAGGCAACTTTTAGTTTTATAAAGGATCGTGTTTGGCAAAGAATAAACAGCTGGAGCAGCAAATGCTTATCGAAGGCGGGGAGAGAAGTTATGATTAAATCGGTGCTGCAATCGATGCCTTCATATGTGATGAGCATTTTCAGGTTGCCTAATAACTTATTGGATGAGATAGAAAAGATGATGAATGCGTTTTGGTGGGATCATGGTGGAGCCAATAACAAGGGTATGCATTGGTTATCTTGGGATAAATTATCGGTGCATAAAAATCACGGTGGGATGGGATTTAAGGACCTTGCGGCTTTCAATGTTGCGATGTTAGGGAAGCAAGGATGGAAATTTCAAACTGAACCGGATACACTTGTTGCCAAGGTTTTCAAGGCGAAGTACTTCCCCCATAGTAACTATCTCGGGTCGAGGTTAGGCCACAATCCAAGTTTCGTGTGGCGGAGTATTTTTAGTGCAAAAGTTGTAGTCCGGCATGGTACGAGGTGGAGCATTGGTGATGGTTTTGGTATTCCTATTATTGGTGATCCTTGGATAGGAACAGGTCTTAGTATTCCGGTTACAAGCCCGGTAGCTACGCAACTCCAAAGATATTCAGTAGGACATCTGATTCACCAAGGTACAAAGATGTGGAATGAAGAGGTAGTAAGGTCTATCTTTGAGGCAGAAACGGCACAACAGATATTGGATAAACCGTTGTTCCCGCAAGTTAATGTGAATAGATCAGTGTGGAAAGCCAAGAAGAATGGCCATTATTCGGTTAGGAGTGCGTATCGATTATGTATGGAAGAGATTGTAGATAATTCGCATATGAGAAAAGAAGAATTTTGGTGCGGAATTTGGAAACTAAAAATCCCCCCCAAGATTAAGAATATGGTGTGGAGAGTGTGTTGTGAATGTTTGCCGACACAGGTAAGGCTGAACCGCAGAGGTGTTAACTGTCCATCGTCGTGTGTTCTGTGCAACGACCCTCATGAGGACAGTTACCACATGTTTTTCCACTGTGGCACAGCAGTTGGTGTTTGGAGAACTGCTGGACTGTGGCACTTGATTGAACCTCTGCTGCAGAGGTATGATGATGCGCCAGAAATTATATTCCACCTGCTAGAAAATTCTGTACAGGTTCAGGCTGAATTGTTTGCAACATTATTGTGGAGTATTTGGAAGAGTAGGAACCTGAGATTATGGCAGAATGTGAATGAAACGAATAGCAATATAGTTGCAAGGGCCAAGCATTTAATTGAGGATTGGAGGTTTGCTAACAGGAAGCAGCTGATGCGCGAAAGTCAACAGCAAAATACAGCTGCTGTCACGCTGTCATATGCACAGCAGGGCACGGTTTCAAGGCCAGGGGTATGTAGATGGCAGAGACCGGCACACGGAAGGTTTATGTGTAACATTGATGCATCTTTTTTGGTTTCTACGAATAAGCTGGGTCTAGGTATGTGTATCCGTGACGAGGAGGGATGTTTTGTCCTCGCAAAAACAATGTGGTTTTCCCCGGTTTGCTTAGTTGATATAGGAGAAGCTCTAGGTCTCTATCATGCCGTCAGGTGGGTACATGACTAGCAGCTGCCTTTTGTTGACTTTGAAGTCGATTCGAAGCATGTTGCAGATTATTTTAAGCACGGGAATGCTGACATTACTGAATTTGGTGTTATTATGGAGGATACGAGGAACTATTGCTCCCTTTATTTAACTAGGGGCTAAGCCACCAATAATAAAAATCAAAAGCAAAGATCTCGATTTTTCGCTTTCAACTATCAAAAAATCAAAATTTCACTTTATCAATTAAATGTTGCACTGCGAACTCCTTCTATCAAAAAATACGACTATTTCTTTCATTTTAGATGGTCCAAACACAAGACATCCAAATTAATTGAAGAAGAAAAAAAACCACAGTTTTTTTTTCTGACCACCTAAATTGCCAAAACAAATGAGATGACCAGACAAATGTGACATGTTCACTGAGTGAATTCAGAAAAGTACCTTTAAAAAATTGAAACTACCACCGAAGATATTATCGGGTTGAGTCACGACTAGGTTGCTTTCTTTAAGACGTTTCGCGGCACTACCTGAGTTTGTGCAAGGTACACTAACAACTTTGCCGCCTCCAGGATAAAACAATCAAGTTTACCTGTTCGATTTCGTACTGCACCATAAGTAATCGTTCTAGAAATAACACCCTCAAAATATGGTTTAATCAATTCGATTAAACCACTCAATACGGTACGTAGACCGCTCTCGAAACAGACGGGGCAGAAAGGAGTAGAAGAAGAACTCGTCAACACAAGTCGCAAAAGGGAGAAGAGAAGGAAACCATATGAAACATCAACTATGAATTTCAGTGTACTGAATGAGTGGGGTGAGCTCTCCTTTTATAGGGACAGTTCGTAACAAAAAACGGAGTGAATCCTTAAGCAAAACGCGTTTTGTTTTCTGTTGGATAACCTTTCGGATACGCGTTTTGAATCGGATCGAATCGTAACGAATTTATTTGTTACAAATGAAACACTTTTGGATAATGATTAAATTAATAAAAGATTAATTTAACATTTTCAAGTGACAAAAAAAAAATATTTTTATTTACCCAAGCCCGGCAGGATGGACGGCGGCGTTTTGTTTTCAGTTGGATATATCTGGAACCTTTCGGATACGCTTTTTGAATCGGATCGAATCGTGACGAATTTATTTGTTACAAATGAAACGCTTTCGGATAATGATTAAATTAATAAAAGATTAATTTAACATTTTCAAGTGACAAAACAATAATATTTTTATTTACCCAAGCCCGGCAGGATGGACGGCGGCGTTGCGCGTGTGATATGTATATAATTTGTAAGCGCTCACTCGTTCGCAAAATTGGGTACCCCAAGGGCACACCTTGTAGGCCACTCCCCACTTATATAAACACTTGTTGGGTAGCATGGCTCTCCAATGTGGGGCATTTTTAAGTCATACCCACACTAGCTCTTTCTAAGGTGTTTATTTCTTATCCAATTTTTTCATTATGTTGCTAGTGTTCCAACAACAAGAGAAATGAAAAACACACGAGTGTATCTGAAATAAGACAGAAGCATACTTGTTCCCAAGAAGAAATTGTTCACTGCTAAAAAAAATCATTTCAAAAGGGAAAATGTTTTCTTACCACCAGAAGATAGAAACTTTGCAGTCAAAGGTTCATTCATAACCTTAATTTTGCATAATTTATCATCAACCAACAAGTCCTCGACCGCATTTATAACCTCTAAAATTTGGGTAGAGATTAAAACACGCGCAAAATCAAGACGCGCAATGTGCAAGTGTCCACTCTCAAAATCCTTCTGAATGACGACAAAATCAACGTTATAAAATTAATGTTCCAATCATACAATGGGATGCCATAGTCTCAACCAAGCACCACGCTCATAAACTATATCATCCGAATGTTTCTACATTTGCGCCTCTGCAAAAAACATTCTGAAAAAATCTGCAGTTTCATTGATAACAAATGACATGTCTTCCTTCACTGAGTTTGATAAAAACACTTTTTTTTTTCCGGGCTTCACAATAATCCTGGCTCCGCCACTGATCCCCCCCATAGGGATCACCCCTTGCACACCCTCTCCATTCTCATTTTTTATCTCCCTCCAAAAGCTTATGTATCTCCCTCTTTCGACGAAATATTTTTTCCCTCACCCAACAACTTACTTCCACCACCAAACCTATCATAACGAGCTATATTTGCCCACACCCTATGATTCCCGAAGTAAACGTTGTTTAAAGCTCTATTAAGTTTCTCAGCGTCCTGCTCCCGCAGCTTAATAAACCGAACAAAACCAAAAAGTTGTCCACGAGCATTTCTATTCTGTGATACAAAGACATCAAATGAAATACCACATACCTCGAAGCCTTTCTTCAACTCAACAAACTGTAGATGTACCGGAATATTGGTGAAATAATAAGATACTGTCTGCGAAGAAGAAAGAGACATATCTTGATCTTGCGAGTGGGATTGATCACGCCAGTGTTGGTGCCTTCGAATGGGTGATCGACCGCTAGGTCTTGCCCTTATGTGATCAGAACCCACCACGCGACAATCCCCAGTCCAACAACCCCTGCTGCCACTGTACAATCTATCATAACCTGTAACAACCTCGTGATCATCATCAAACCCCCTGCTGCCAAAACCGCGCCCGCTAAACCACGTCCCTCTGTGATCAGAAGCAAAATCATCCACGTGAGACCTTCCCCCCAGGCTGTCAAACCTCTGCCCGTGAAACCTATCATCGCTATTCGCTAACATCCTTGCCGATAAGGAACCCTTGACCTGTTCTGTCCTCGATCTCCCGGTCGAAATGCTTTCCGACGTCGCGAACTGACTGTAGTCCATTCTACAACAAAGTACTGACAATTATTGTTCGTTCAGAAAAACACATGAGAGCCATATAAGGCTTTATGTCTCAAAACACAACAGTTTTTTTTACACAAGAACACAAAAATATTGAATAATTCTAGGTACTATTATAATTTTTATTAAGCAAAATTGAGAGTGCAAAATCTATCAATATAAATTGATGACATCTCAACTATGTTGTACACCACATTAAACTAACAATCCTCTAGAGCACCATAGACCTTAAGATTATATTTATAAGAAATGAGTAAACAAAAATATGGGGGCAACACCTAACCCATCATCAAAGCATGTGTTTGTTACTGCGTATTTCTTGCTCTAGACGCGCGACAAACAAGAAGCTACCTTTTGTACCTTTTAAACTCCCACGTCCCACGTTAGAAGTGCATTGGGACGCAATATTCCCCAATTATACATCCAAACATGCTAAAAGAAGAACACGACATATAATCTTTTTTTAATAGCAAAGAGAATTTTTATTAAATAGAAGATGAGGCAAATATAAGGAGTATTAAATCAGGACCACAAGATTATGTATAAGTAGTACTCTCTCCTCTCAAAAGAACTAAACTAGTTGAGGGCAAAAATCAAGAGCACTCAAGCTAGCTTAACTTAACAAACAATCAAATAGGAATGAAAACCATTCATAATATATACAACGAGACACCAAGTTACCACCAAAAAATCATTTCAAGACAACTTTTTTAATGGCATTTGCTCTGTGGCTCCCTTTCACTTCCATGCATGTGTGTCATGTGTAATACTAATGTTGAAGATGAAATGCACCTTTTCATGGATTGTGTTTTTGTGGTAAACTACTGGAAGGAAGTTAACCTCTGGGAGAAAATTCAGCAACATGGTAATGTAAGTGGCAGCTTCTCCTCCATTATCTTCAACATTCTTAGGGACCTAGATGAAGATACTCTTGCTCGCTTTGTTTCTATTTTGTGGCGTATTTGGCGTTCGCATAATTCTTGAGTATGGTAACAAACATAGTTGCCGCCTAGCTTTGGATATGATTCAAGAATATATGTGGTGCAATCATAATCATGACAAAGCTCATACTAAAGCCAGAACTTCATAATGGACTCTGTGGCAGGATCAACGAAATAAATATAAAGTCGGTTGTGCTTTCTTCCCTTCTAAAGGTAAATATGGAGCTGGAATATGTTTTCGAGATAGCCATTGACACCTTATTCAAGCTCACTCACTGATTTTTCCATCTAATTGCGACATTAGCTGAATGAGAGGTCATTGCTTTACAACCCGCCTTTCAAATTGCTCTAGACAGTGGCTTAAGTCAAGTTGTCTTTGAAAGTGATTGTCAGATAGTTGTGAATGCAGTAAAAATAATTGTTTGTATGAGAATGAGCTAGGTACGGGATTTATTGTCCTCTAGTGCTAGTTTTGTTCTAGATTTTAATGGGAGACAAGCTAATAGAGACATTCATAACCTTGTTAGAGCATCTATATTATATGCTAGTCCTAGTACTTTCTATTATCCTCCAAATTGTCTCTCCTCCATTATTTTAGATGAAAAGAAATAAGTTATTTTCTCCTCAACAAATAAAAAATGACGTAAAAGGCGCACAAAAGCATTTTTTTACGACATGCTAAATCGGTTGTTCATCGACAAATTTAAAACATGTTTTTAAATCCATTTTGCAATGGCATGAAAAGTGTCCCGCATACTAAGTCCAAATATAAGTTTTTTTTGGTAAAAATTATAAATATAAGTTGAATAAAAGTGTTATATATTCAATCATTTTTATTGCTTTAAATATTAATAATATTGTGCTTACAATATGATGATGTGTACCATGCATGATATTTATTAAAACATATATAAGACGGTTATCAAAATTCTTATTACATTTGAAATGATTAACTTCAAACATTGATCAATATTATGGTGCAATAATAATTATATATAATGAAACTTGTAACAAATGTGTGATTGGATTGATTTATAGTCTGTTTGGTTTGGCGGTAGGGCAGCCAAAACCATGTTTCAAGGCATGCCCACCATGGAAATGAAGAAGCTAGAAAACTGAGCCTCTAGCTGAACGTGATTTTCCACCGCTAGTTTGAAAAAGTAAAAATCATACCAAACAGGCTATTAGAGAGTTTCGCATTTGGTCCAATCCTCAATTGGTAATATTTAGATCACAAGATCTGACCATTCATATTTCTACATTGGGAATTTTGGTTCAAATACAAAGTTAAAATGTGCATGATCTTACTCTGATGATTCAAGCTGACAACTGCATGAACGTGAGGAATTCAAATCATTATTGGTTTGGAATGAAATATTATGAGAAAGTAAGAAGTTTCCATATTGCATTGCAACTTTACAACACTTATTGAAAATTAATAAATTATATAAGTGTGATATAGATTATATTGTATGGAGACCGATAATAGATTATTTTTATTTGCAAGAGACCTTTGGAACAATGGAATCATCAATTTTTCCATGGAAATTTTTACAAATAGCAGAAACCTTATTTCTCATTTGAGAAGAGACAATGTTAATTTGATCCAATACAATGTTGAAACAACTCATGCAATCCAAATCAATAGCAATATCACCGGCACAAGTTCCGTTAAATCCACGATATGTCACATCATTCACTTGCACGGCTGAATTCTATTAAATTCCACAAAATTCAAAACATAACTTACTATTATATATAATTATATAAAATCAGAAAAATACATATAGTTGAAATGACAAGATATATATATTATAAATGTAGAGTTAATGTGTACCGTTGCAACTTGAGAACCATAGTGTTGGTCTATAATTATTGGATTGTAAACATTTTTAAGTTGGATTTGCTCAAAAATAATTTTCCTTGCATAACCCGATCCACCCTGCAAATAGAAAAATCTGACAAGTTATGGTTGATTTGAATGTTGTGAAACAATGCTATATTTTTTTTACAAGTATGCGTGTGTTAAGAAATTGGTGGTCAAACTCTCCTCATGAAAGTAGTTTTTGAGAAAAATCTCTAAACATTTATGTACTTCGGTCTTAAATAAGAAAAAAAATTATCAAAAAAATTGATATATTTGGTTGGCGATGTTCTCTAAACATTCTAATTTGCTTTCATATTGATATATTCTCTATTAGAAAAATAGTAATATATAATTATTTACATAGTTATAATTTACAAATGTCTACTTACATTTCCTAAAGAAAAAGAAGTAGTAAGCTGCATGATTATAGTTAATAAATGTGATCATATATCGGAATTTTCCACCACAAACTATAGTAGTAATTACTCACAGGAAATGTCTTGATTCTTGCTCCATTTGTAGTTTCAATGAAGGTGCAGTTCCGTACATAAACTTCTTCAACTATTTCATGAGAATTATGTTTACCAAGGCTGCCAATGCTGATTAATTCACACATTTTTCATGAGTTTCTCAAATATAATTAAATCATAACAATATCATAGTGCTTATCTAAAAAAAAGATAAATATCATATCAATATAACATAAGATAAATAAATTTTATATCCTTTGCTTTCTTATTTGCATATATGAGCTATAAAATGGAATAGAATAAACTATAATTTCTAGACCAAAAAAAAAACTAATTCAATTATTATATTGCATAACCTTATTCCATGGCCGGGTCCACAAAAAACACGGGTAACGTTGATGTAAGAAGAACCACCATTGAGGGCAATACAATCATCACCTATTTATAAGAAAGAAATTTCATTTTAAAATTGGACATGTTGATCATTGCTTAAAATGCATTTTTGATTTGATATTTATACAACCTTCTTTTATAAACAAAAATATATTATAGAGATTATGATGGATACTTGAACCCAATACAAATATTTAAATCAAAGATGTCTTTCAATGCACATTACATGTTTAGAACATCAATCAACAAAACTATAACATACTAGTCCCATAAGTCATACCTCAACTGACAAAAAATGTCGAAATTGCTAGGCCGGACGTCGTGATGGGGGTTCGAACCCCGGTACCTCCACTTTGTATGTGTAAGTTTATGATGGTTTTGTCATCTCGTCTATTTACCCAAAAAAAAAACTATAACATACTAATTTCCTTGCCCTATGAGCTTCAAACCAACTCTCCAATATAATGATTTAACAACCCACCATAAGAAACCTCGCCATTGAAATTAATTTTATTTTTTGAAATTCAAAGATCACGTCTTGCTTTTTGTTCTACTTCAAGTTGATACCATCTTACAAAAAATGAGAGGCACAATTTTGAGATGTGGCAATAAAAAAAAGTGGTGTAGACTAGTTTCATCGAAATTAAAGCAAATGACACATGACGATTTTCTAGCTGGATCTAATATCCCTTGTGATGCAAGTACTAGTCTAAATGAAATACTTATGAAGTTTTTTACATTGATTTATGTTTTTCTTTCTTTATTAAAACAGTTTCACAATTGATGTCTCATGTATTATTTTAAAACTATTTATGTCACATCATTTGGTGAGGACTGTATGACAAGTCATATATATTTTAACTTCGTAAATACTATATTGTGACAACACATTATTTAATTTTATAAAAATTGTTTATGTGAGTTGGGTTCTGAAAGTTCACCAAAGTTAAGGTAAGCATCAAGACTTTGCAAAAACTAACAAAGGTATTTTACATCATCCATTAAAGGGGTTTTCACAATAACAAGTTAAACTCAAAACGTTATGGATGACTCAACATCCTTAGTAGCATAGTCAACTTTTGCTGACAATACATTGTTAGATGCATCTATAAAATATTAAATTGATAGTGTTTATATATAATTCGTATTTAAATAATAAGAAAAAATATTTTGACTTTGATTACCTGTTTGAATGGTTGAATCTTCTATCAAGATATTTTTCGAAGCAGAAATGTCAAACCCATCGGTGTTGGGACTATTAGAAGGAGAATCGATCACTAAATTGGAGAATTTTGCACCGTAGCAACCATTTATGGCTATATGACCTCCTGGGCTATTGGTGATCTTTAGTTTACTAACACTAAGATCATTGCAAGAATGGAAAGACAAGATCTGTACCATCAACATGAAATTAATATAGGAAAATGCTAAAGAGTGTTTTTGGGGTATTGGTTAAGATGATAAAAATAAAAATATTGTATTGGAAAATGGTTGAAAGTAATGAATTTAATTTTTTTTAAAAGTCAAAATATTGTTGAATCTAATGTAAGTATACTACTTTTGGTTTCCTTAACAAGTACCCTGAGAACACTTCTTAACATAACTCATTAATATATAATCGCTTAATAGCCATTATTTGGGACTCAGATATTTGAATTGAATAAAAAAAACAATTTTGAGAGTTTTTTAAATTATATATAAGTGAAGAGTTGACTCATATCACGCAAGGGTTTGGATTCAATACATTCTGCCGATGTAAGGACATATTTGGTGCATGGGCACATTTATGGGTATGCACGAGGTAGTTTTGGCTACCCAAAAAATTATTATTTTTATTTATATGAGTAAAGTATATTTACGTTTAACTACCTAAATGATTACCATTTGTTTTATAGATTTATTTTTTTTCTTATTTTGACAATTCAGGTACCTTAAACAACTACAAAGAGAATTTTACTAGTAATAACGGTTTCAAAGACAACTATATAACTAAAATTATATAGTTTATTTTGCTTGTATAAGTAAAATTATTGTGATTTTTGGGAATGTAGATTTTTAAAATATATCTTATTTCAATCATCTCATAAGATATTGGTTAACTTCAGCACTATTTAAATGGAAGATCTATGAATAATCATGTTGCACTTTATAAGCCTTAAATTTTTATCTAACCTAAATGAATCCTAAAATCCAACTCATCTAAAATTTCTTTAAAAAAAAAAAAGAAGATAATTAGCATAAAGTATAGAATATCATACTATAGGTCGAGGGCAACTTATGCATGGCCACCATGTAGAACCATAGCCGTCAATTCCTCCTCCCGTGCCATCAATTGTGAGACCGTTTACATATTGGATCCTAATCCATTCCAACCCAGATTTCCATGATTTCTTAGAAGGTGCAACTATTTTTCCTTGAATCTACAAGTGCAAAATAAATTAATAATAAATAAATATGTCCGTTACAGAATTGATGCTATAATGCATGAATTTACAAATAGAGATGGTTGGAATACCCTACACTCTGTTTTTCTCAATTTTTTCTATGGTTCATGTTAACTAGTGTCTCAGATATAACGTTAAATAAATTATTGAAGAGATATTGTATTAGGAAGTGATGAATAGTGATATATTCAACTTTTCAAATAAAAAAAATCTCAAAAAAAAAATAAAAGTTTTTTTCTTTCTAGAATTTCAAATTTCAAATAAAGTTCAAAGGTCAAAGTTTTTAACTTCTAAAAAAAAAACAAGTTTTGGGAAATTGAAATTATCGAAAGTGGGTACCATTTCTTTTGACCAATTTACTCTTTTTTACTAATTGACCTATTACAAAAACAAAAAAAATCACATGTAACGTGTCTTTAAACTTTTCAAAATGAAATCATGAAAACAATGGACATTAGGAATATAGCTATACCTTAATGTGAATACTTGTGGCCTTGCAAGCACCACTGAATAATAAGTTCGTCACCAAGAATTTTTTTTGGGGTGGTATAACTAGTGTTGCTGACCCTTTAGCTGCACATGTACTTTTCCATGCACTTAAAAATGCCTGCAATCAATTAAAAAATATATATTGTTAAGAGTCACTCAGATTATAGAAGATTAAAGTTTCTCATGAAGTATAGATAATAAAAATTTGATTAAGGACAAGAGAGGAACACATATATACATGTGAATCATCATATTTGCCATCACCACGAGCACCATATTCCATGACATTAAACGTATTCTTTTTTGTTCCAACTAGATTCCACCTTTGACATATACAAGGTGAAAAAAAACCAAGAATCAAAACATAAGCGATTAGGATTTTCATGTTTGACACAAGAGTGAAAACGAGTACCCTTTATGATTAGGATTAAGAATTGTTGTGGTGATTTGTGAGTAGTGGTGTAGGGTTATAAATAGAAGATAACTACATGGAAAATATTTAAGATTAAGTAATAGGAAAAAAAGTATACATGCAAAGTCTTTGAAATATTGTCCTTTTATGTAACGGGGCCGTTGAAATATTAAATTTCCAATGGAAAGAGTATAATGTATTTGCAATTATTACTTTCTTTTTAGTGTGTGAACCGGTTATGATCTGCACGAAATCGTAGAGATTATTTTTTAAGCTCGATATATGATTGTATTTGGTGGTTGAATTAAAATCAATGACATATGATTAAACTGAAAAGGATCTTTTATCTTCCCATCATAGTGGTCTTCGATAATGTGTTTGCACGGACTAGTTTATGTCCTAGTATGCCGACTTCTATTCAATCACTTTCCTTTCAAAACTACGATACAAATTAAATATGCAAAACATATACTAATATCTTGAGACATATAGAATTGCATAAACGACAAAGTTTTCATTAGTAGACCATTGATTAAAATAAACTCGTATCAAAACTCTTTTCTTAATCACTGTATCAGTTGTTAAAGTCGCCTATTTAAGTGTTTTTGAAGGTTTAGACAACTTCTTAAAATTCAATTTATATTGTTATAATACTTTATAATTAAAATATATTAATCTTAAGTATTTATTTATCATTTTCTTCGCAACAACGAAAAAATAAAAAAATCTTTTATATAAGGTGCAACTTTTCTCTATACCCCGTTTAGTTGGTATTCGAAAATTGTCAAATTAGTTTATGAATTTGAATATTTTCAAACAATTGAATACATGTTTCATTTAGAAGGATCGAAAATACTAAGATGAGACTTTCTTTTTTATTTTTGAGAGGAATATGAGGCTTGTTTATGACCTATTTAATTAAATTATATATTAAAAAGAAATTGAACTTCCATTTTTTAAGATATAATATATATAGTTTATGGAAGTCAGTAATTTGAATATAGACACTTTTTTTTACAAAAAATTGACTATCCACATGATATACCATATAATAAATAAAAACAATATCATTTTGTCAGAGAAAAAAAAAGCAATATAAGAATCTGCTCTAATTTTTTTTCTTGACTTCATCTCTAGCTAACTATTTTCTTATAAGCAATCTTTACATAATTAACTAATGGCTAATATTACACGTGAAAAAATTAAGGACTAATATAATTTTTTCAAATAAACTCTATTTAAGAGATAAAAAAAATACAAATTATAAATGGAGTATATTATTTTATCTTTTAAAGATACTAGAACTATTGTACCAAAAAAAAAAAAATTTACTAGAACTATTTCAAAGTTAATGGTTAATATCGATAAGGACAGTCGCAAAAAAGATGTAAAGATGATTCCAAATGAGAATCACAAATATTATCATTCAGAGATTATATTGCACCCTCTAAATATAACGCTCTCATCAATGGAAAGTTTATTGTTAATAAGTCTCCACGTGATCAAAGACTTTGAAGGAGTAATGTAAAGCAGCAACTTCATTGATGTCGAGGATTGATACAAGGTCGAGACCTCTTTCAGCAGTAGGAGAACAAACTTTATGTCAAACAACGTATGGTAAAGCTTTCTGCTCTGAATGGAGGGCTAGGCCTCAAACGTCCCCACTTTATGAATGAAGCCTTTTTAATGAAGATGCTTTGGAATATCGATACTAAGCCTGATGATCTATGGTGCAAAGTGCTCCTTAGTAAGTATGGTAGGAATAATGATTTAAGTTCGTCCATTAAATCTTAACCTTATGACTCTCCATTATGGAAAGCTCTTGCTAGCACTTGGGGGGAGTTTTAAAGAAATATAGTGTAGAAAATTGGGGATGGTGTTCATTCCAATTTCTGGCTGGATAAATGGGGATCCAACAACATTTCTCTCATCACAGTAGCAACTCAATCTTGTATTGATAATGTTAAGGATGTGACTAATGAATCTGGAAATTGGGATAACGAGTTTTTGTTTCAAAATCTTCCTGAAAACATTGCGACTAAAGTAATTGCGTTACCTGCACCTATTGAGGAAGATGGTCCTGACACCATTGGGTGGAGAGGAACTAGTACGCATCAATTCACAGTTAATAGTGCTTACAACTTGCTTGTCCAAGACCAATCTATTGTGGATGGTGATTGGAAAATGCTTTGGGGATGGAGAGGACCTCATTGTATTCAAACTTTCATGTGGTTAGTTGCTCATGGTCGTATTCTTACAAACTACCGTCGTAGTAGGTGGGGTACGGGTGTTTCGGCTACATGTCCCTGTTATGGACTAGACTTGTGCCTTCTGATTGGATAACTAATGTATTTTCCTTTATTGATTGCAGGGATTGGGTTTTCAAAAACCTTAGCAAAAGATCGATTGGAGTTTCTGAGTTTAGGTTGCAGACAACTTTCATGACTACATGCTGGCATCTGTGGACTTAGAGAAACAAAACTATTTTTGAAGAAGGATTCCAAAGACCAAATAACCCAACTTATGTCATCCAAAATTTCATTAGCACCATTGAAGAATTGCTCAAGATCATTTGCAGAAAAAATCCTCATCATAAGACAATTGTGTATATTGGCTGGAAAAGACCGTTGGATGGTTGGGTGAAACTTAATTGTGATGGAGCATGCAAAGGTAATGGTGAGCTTGCAGGTTGTGGCGGGCTCCTCTGACAATCTGATGGCAGGTGGATCAAGGGTTTTAGCCGCAAAATTGGAGTTTGTGATGCTCTGCATGCTGAGATGTGGGGTCTTTATCTGGGGCTGGATATGACTTGGAGATAGGGTATATCTCACTTGATTGTTGAGAGTGACTCAAAGGTGCTTATTGATATGGTTACTAACAATTGTAAGATTAATGGAACCATTCCTTCTTTTGTTCAGCGTATTCAAGACATCCTTCGGCGAGAATGGCATACTCAAGTTATTCACACTTGGCGTGAAGGCAACAGATGTGCTGATTGGCTAGCCAATTTCAGCTTATCTTTGAATTCTTGGAATCTGGTAGTTTTGAAGTCTCCTCCTAATGAGCTTCAAAACCTCATGTTTGATGATATTTCTGGAGCGTGCATGTCTAGAAATATATGTTTAGCTCCCTAGTTTTTTGTTTCCTTCTTTTGGGCCTTTGGCCCTCTTTTGTACCAAAAAAAAAAAAACTTTCTGTTATAGTGGGGTTTAGTGTGGGAAAGGAAAGTTGTTTCCCATGGGAAAATTGATGTTACAACAATAGATATATCATTTAATTTATTCAACGGTTCAGATCCTAAGTTGGTTACCTGCTAGTAACTTTTTGAGATTCAGATTGACTACCTTCACAATATCCCTAAGTCACTTCATTATTATAGACATTATTTAACATTTTTTTTTGCCATTCTCCAGTAATTTGGCGTGAAGGTTATTTGATATGGTATAAGTTTTACAAGAGCTCCTAATGATAAAAATCCCACTGAACACAAACAAAACTAAAATAGCAAAGATATTAACATCAATATACTGTCGGTTTGATCTTGAACACCTTGTAAGATTTTTCATAAGCTTTTTCAATCACACTAATGTTATAAAAGGACTGGTTTTGCATTACACAAATTTAAGAGAGCAGATTTTGCAACTGAGTCTTCTATTTTATTTACAAGGTTTCACCATATCTGAAAATATTTAAGTTTCCCACATTCTAAAGATGTTTGTATCTTTTGATAAATATAACGATGGAGATTTAGGCAACTGTAATGACTCTAGAGAAGCTTCACAGTGGTGAATCCATATCCCATTTATTTCACAACCGAGGAAACTGCTTAGTTCCGGTAAAAAGTGAAGTTTCCCATCATGGGAAAATTCTTCACATTCTGACCTTCTGTTATTAATATTGTTAAACCAAATGAAATTCGTCATTCACTTATCAATGGTATTAAGGAGACTAATAGGCCGCAAATAGATGAGGAAAGAATAGATCATGCCATGAATAACACTCTTAGCAAGCAGGACTCGACTGACAATAGACAAGTTTGGTGCTACCAATGTTGACTCCTTGAAAATATGGACAACTCCTCCTCAATTAGATATCATTTATAGAAATCCAAGGTCCTCCCTGAAGAAGAGGTGCAAACAGCTTTACAGAGCTGGACCTCCCCAATTTTGGGGCCCGATTTTTTTTTTTTAATATACAATGCACTAAAAATATTAATATATAGGTGTAGCATTGTAATATTAACAATACAGAACGCGTAACCTAGTGGTAAAACTCGGTAGTGTTATGCTTGGTGACTACGGTTTAGCTCCTAGGGATGACAAATGTCTTATTTTTTAATTGTATTTTTTTTTTCCAACAAATTAGGGTATCTTTTGGGCCTAATTTTAATGGCTTTGATGTCATCAATAATTTTTCTTCTCCTTTTGAGTATCTTTTTACAAAAAAAAAATACAATATTACTTTTTTTCCTTTTTTTTAGAGCACTTGTAATTCCCTTTTTTTTTTTTTGTCAAGGGTTTGAACTCCAAACTTTACATATATTATGCATTGTCCCTACTCACTAAGCTAACAAATTGCAAAGTTTTAACATTATAGTTTTTTTTTCTTTTAAATTTCTTTTATTTTTTTAACTATTTTTACTAAAAGAGTCGGGCCTCCGATTTCACGACTTGCAAACTTGGTTCTCCCATTTCAAAAATTGGTTCTCCCATTTCAATATCACCCAGATTTGGTCCCTTCTTTTGGCTTCTATGGTTAGCATGATCGTTAAGTTAGTTTATCAAAAGAAAATGCTTAAGATAGCGACAGATCACAAAGGCTTTAGTAGCACAGCACAAATGAAAGTCCACTGCCAACACTATCCCGTGTTTGCCGGCCAGTTTGAGATTTCATTGGTTAGACGCTGGTTCGTGAGGAGTTTTTTAAGGGATCAATTTTTCTTTGATTCTATGTTATATAAATTGAATTCAAATTCAACAACTTTGTCAGCAAAAAAATATTCAACGATCAAAATCCAACCCAGTATCTAAAATGGTGCAAGTAAAGAACAAGCAAGTAATTCTGAAACACCATGTGTCTGGTTTTCCTAAAGAATCAGACATGAACATTGTTGATAGTACAATTACTCTCAACCTTCCACAAGGTTCCAATGATGTTGTCCTGCTCAAAAATCTCTACCTGTCTTGTGATCCTTACATGAGGAATCTTATGAACAACCCAGAAAACTCTTTCTTACGCCGTAACTATACTCCTCAATCTGTAAGTCAATTTACTTTTCTGGGTCAAACTCTTTTCATCATATGTCAAATTGAGCCTTTTGAATGTGTTAATTAGTCTTTGTATTGCATGGATCAACTTGTTAGTTGGTTTACAATTTTGACTTTTATATGATCCATTTCTTAGCAAATTATTATTTTTTGTGACTAATTTTTGGCATTGGCCTAGTGGTTGGCTTGAGATCTTGGAGTGTGCTCCTTTCAAGGTCTCAGGTTCGATTACGGTGGGCAAGCCACACAGAGAAATGGACCCCCGCAAGTGGACCATGGGATTGGTCCCCTCGGATTAGTCAGTCTTTGGATTGGATACCAAGTTTTCAAAAAAAAATAAAAATATTGGGATGAAATTGTGTGTTTATATTGATTATTGTACTTTTTATATAATTTCAAAGAAAAAAATTGTGTGGTTAAAATGGAGAACATGTTTTATGTGATACAAAAGTACGGTTCAAGTTGAAGGCAACATATTTATCAAACGACAGTAAGACCAACAATGTTGTATGGAACGGAGTGCTGGGCGATGAAGAACCAACACAAGAAAAAAAATAAGTGTAGCGAGATGAGGATGTTGCGTTGGATGTATGGTAAGACTAGATAAGATAGGATTAGAAATGACAAATTAGAGAGAGAATTGGGGTATCACCTAAAGTAGAAAAGATGGTGGAAAATAGGTTTAGGTGGTTTGATCGTGTAGAGAGAAGACTTGTAGATTTTGTAGTAAGGAGAGTAGATCAAATTGAGGATAGTCAGATCATTAGAGGAAGACCTAGAGAAGTTATAAGACAAACTATTGAGAAAGATCTACAGATTAATGGGTTGGATCTAAATATAGTTTGTGATAGAACATTATGGCAGAATTTGATCCTTGTAGCTGACCTCATGTAGTAGGATAAGGTTTGGTTGTTGTTGTTTTGGTCTTTAACTCTCTAGTTTTTGGGGGAGGGCCCCTGGTATTCCAATGTTCAGGCGGGAGATAAGTAAAATTTGATCAAGGATTGGTCTAGCCAGAACCAGAATTCGGTTCTCTTGAATGATCCATCTTTAACTAAAGCTCACAAAAAAATATTGCATATGAAATTCTGTTTGTTTCCTGAGTTCTTTTGTTGTTGAGAATTTCAAGGAATTGCCGGATATTGGAAGAGGTTATCTGATTTGGGCTTAAAATCCCTTGATGTGTAGCTTGTATGATTAGAGTTTCGGTGTTATTTATAAGTTGAGATTGAAATTAATCAAAAAATAGTTGCAAGTTGCAACATTGAAATTGTGTTGTGTAGCTACCGATGTTTTTTGCATAATTGCAGCCAATAGCTGGCTATGGTGTGTCTAAAGTTGTGGAATCTGGACATAAAGATTATAAGGAAGGTGATTTAGTGTGGGGGTTTACCAATTGGGAAGAGTACAGCTTGATCCCTGCAGCTCAAATACATTTCAAAATTGAGCACACGGATGTTCCTCTTTCGTACTATACTGGAATTCTTGGTATGTATTCAACAATCTCAGTTTATTACATTGATTTTGTAGTCAAGAATGCACTTAATGTGAGTATGATATCTAGGCCTTTCTTTGTTTAGTATCTGCTGGCTGTTTGGTCCTACATTCTTTTTCCGTTTTCTTCTTTTGTTCAACCTGCTTTGGTTTGGAAAAGAACCAATATTGAGTGAGCCATGCACTTATTAGGAACTGAAAGTTCATTGCTTTTATATAATCTTCCCGTCTTATAGTTATAATATCTTCTATTTTATGTTTTAATTTTTTATTAGACATTATGCTTCTTCAAGAATAAGCTTATTAGTTATTATTATTAATGTTATTTTCTTAGTTTTCTGGCATTTTGTTTTGCTTTTTTGATATATATTGTGTTTTTGTTTGAGCACAGGTATGCCAGGAATGACCGCTTATGCTGGTTTCTTTGAAATAGGCTCTCCCAGAAAAGGAGAGAATGTTTTTGTTTCAGCTGCCTCTGGTGCAGTTGGTCAACTTGTTGGACAATTTGCTAAATTGCACGGTTGCTATGTTGTTGGAAGTGCTGGAAGTAAAGAGAAGGTATCTATCTAGTGTTGGACAATTTCCTAAATTATGTTGTTATATGTGCATGTGCCTCCTGCATAAATGATGAATATTCTGCTTTTTAAGTTCTACTGTTTTGAATTCTTTAGCACCCACACTTTTGATCAAAGGCGTGTCTGGTATCCGACAACAAAGTAACATGTGTAATTACAATCAATTCATTCATTTTCTCAAATTATTACCGGTGTCAACATGTCAGTGTCATAGTGTCGTGTCCTGCGTGAGTAATTCTTAGGTTTTGAATTTCTCTAATTACAGTAACAACAATCAAGGTGTTTGCTCAATACTTATATTAGGAAAGTACTGTTACATAGCAAAATTACTAGAATTAGCCTAAATATATTACAAATTTCAATCCTACGGTTAGTGTTTACATAGTTAGCCTAATTGAAGAGAATTTTAGCAGCCAGCAGAAACCAACAATAGTACTCCTCTTAATTTTTGGGTTAGGAATGCTTTGTTGTAGCTTGAAAACGAGTATGATTACCAAGAATCCATTTAGTTTCTTTTTATTGACCAACAAAACTATTGTCTTCCTTTACTTTAATGTACGTCTTTTGCAACAAGGTGGATCTATTAAAGAATAAATTTGGATACGATGAAGCTATTAACTACAAAGAAGAACATGACCTCAATGCAGCATTAAAAAGGTCTGTATATAACAGTGATGCAGTCGAAATTTTTTAGTTCAATCTGTTCGTTGACATAAAAAGTATAGTTGCCATGTTTATTGTAACACGAGACACACTAGTAACCGGTGGATATAAATTTATGTAAATCAGGCTCTTTCCAGAAGGCATTGACATTTACTTTGAGAATGTGGGGGGAAAGACACTTGATGCTGTACTCTTGAATATGAAACTCCATGGCCGCATACCTGTGTGTGGAATGATCTCACAGTACAATCTTACTCAACCTGAAGGTGTAACAAATTTGGCACAAATCATATATAAGCGGATTCGTATGCAAGGTTTCACCGTAGCTAATTACTATCATCTATACACCAAATTCTTAGAGTTTGTCCTGCCTCATATCAGAGAAGGGAAGGTTGTGTATGTGGAAGACATAGCTGAGGGACTTGAGAAAGGTCCTGCAGCCTTGGTTGGCATCTTTAGTGGTCACAATGTTGGTAAACAAGTGCTTGTTGTTGCTCGTGATTAGAAGCGGCAATTTAGTCTATTTATCAATCATCTAAAATCAATCCAATTATAAATCCATATAATTCATACACTACACAAAATTGTCATTGAATTGGATACAATCCAAATTCAGTGGTACTCTTGTGTTCTTTGTTGTGATTGTGAACCAACCTGTTTTAACGTGTCACATAGTGTGTATATATATTGTGTGTAACAAGCTATATTTTAGGTGGCATTTAACATGGGAAAGGTGAATCCTTTCCCACCATGGGAAAGCTTTTTTTGACCATTAAATTAAAGAAGAGTACTGATTTTATCATGGTCTATCCACACGATATTTTTTCTCTTTCACCATTTTCTTCAACCTCCATCTCTATTCTCCTCCACTTCTCTGCCTTTTCTCATAAACTCTAAACACAATCACTTAATATTTTCTACCAAACAAAATTTGTGGAAATCTC
>Ga0315915_1001008_pt1 | contig 32645 bp, 21 predicted proteins | sample MpolbnodulesMG_FD_207738 | JGI IMG/M metagenome (GOLD analysis project Ga0315915, IMG submission 207738) | Medicago polymorpha root nodule microbial communities from Los Angeles, California, United States - branched nodules | ecosystem: Host-associated > Plants > Roots > Nodule | place: USA... | reverse complement strand
TGCAACAAGTCAAGTGTTACCCATTCAATAAACCAAATTTCACGACTCATGAGGAATAATACATGGAACAAGCCAAGTGTTAGTCGTGCAATAAACCAAGTGTCACGACTCATGAGGAATAATACATGCGACAAGCCAAGTGTCAAAAAGAATACATGCAACAAACCAAGTGTCACAACTCATGAGGAATACATGCAACAAACCAAGTGTCAAGATGAATACATGCAGCAAGCCAAGTGTCATCCATGCAATAAACTAAGTGTCACGATTCACAAGGAATAAATGCAACAAGTCAAGTGTCAAGAGGAATATATGCAGCAAGCCAAGTGTCAAGAGGAATACATGCAACAAGCCAAGTGTTACCCATACAATAAACTAAGTGTCATGACTCGTGAGTAATACAAACAATAATCCAAGTGTTGAGAGGAATACATGCAACAAACCAAATGTCATCCATGCAATAAACCAAGTGTCATGACTCATGAGGAATAAATGCAACAAGCCAAGTGTCAAGAGGAATACATGCAGTAAGCCAAGTGTTTCCCATGCAATAAACCAAGTGCAATGACTCACGAGCAATACATACAAAAAGCCAATTGTCAAAAGAAATTCATGCAGCAAGCCAAATGTTTCCCATGCAATAAACCAAATGTCATGATTCAAGAGGAATATTTACAGCCAACCAAATGTTAAGAGGAATGCATTCCTATACACAATTTCTTGAGACCCGTGCAATTTAGATTTGGTGTATCTCATAGCAAGCCTATGGTTTTAGGTGTCGAATACATCAATTCATAATTATTTAGGCAATAATTACGCGAGTTTTCTTGGCATGCAATTCATGGTCTTGGGTCTTGAAAACATCAACTAATTGACATCCATAATTTTCTGCAATTGTGTATCTCAAAGAGAGTGTATAATTTTAGGTCTAGAAAACCTCTAATATGTGCAAATTTTAATGACAAGTATAATGCTATTGATTTTGGGAAACCTATAATTGCAAGTAATAAGATTTTCTATGATGGTCATAATTATAAAGTCTACATAATAGCAAATCATATACACACAATTTCGTGATCCACGTGCAATTTAATTTTGGTGTATATCACAACAAGCCTATGGTTTTGGATCTTAAAACATTAACTAAATGAGGTACGCAACTTTCGGCCATTGTGTATCTTAATTAAAGTCTATAGTTCTAGGTCTATAAAACCTATAAAATGTGCAAATTTTAATGACAAGTGTAGTGCTATTCATTTCAGGAAACCTATACTTGCAAGTAATAAGATTTTCTATGATGATCATAATTATAAAATCTACATAATGGGACATCATATGCACAATTTCTTGAGACCTGTGCCATTTTGAGTGTATCTTTCGTATGAAGTATTGCTCCTCCATTTGTCATCTGAAATAATACTCTCACATTGCTAATATATTGCGCTCATTATTGATCCGTGCGATAGCACGGGACGACCGACTAGTTAATCATGATTCTCTTTCCTTCGATATGGTAGATTTCTCATCTAGTAGCAGTTCACAAGCACCAACAAAAAACGAGCCAAAACAAGAGAGAAAAAAAGAAGGAAACATCATACATAGGTGTAAGAAAAAGATCTTGGAGAAAATTTGCTGCAGACATCAGAGATACAACAAGAGGAGGAAAAAGGGTTTTTATACTTCAAGCTACATTAGAATAATCTAAATCCATAATCCATAATTGAATAACAACCTGTTGTGGGGTTTGACCATTAATTTGAGACAAATATAAATTGAGAGCTATAGCCAAAAGGTAAAGACAACACAAGAAGCCATCGAAAACACTATGAGTCACTCTTTTTTCCAGAACCCAGATATGGAAATGTTGCAAGACCCTTCAGAAATTTCGTTCGAATCATTTGGTATTCATGATGATCCAATTCATGATTCTCTTTCCTTCGATATGGTTGATTTCTCATATAGTTCAAATGCACCAACAAAAAATAAGTCAATGTTGAAGCCATCATCTGAAGCAAAACAAGAACAGAATAAGATGGATCAGAAGCCGCACTTGGAGCATCTTCTATGCAAGAAAATTTAAAACGCCAAATAGGTGGGTCACACCTTGACCTTGTCACATAAGAATATTCCAGTTCAATTAGAGAAAGTTAAGGAGCAAAAATGTAAAAGTTGCATAGAGGAGAGACATAAAGTGTTGTGTAACTACAATGACTCTAATCTTCTTAGTTTGAGTATGATTTCTTCCCCAACATAATCAAGATGGTGGTTCTGTACATACTAATAATTAATTTCATTAACACGTATCCTATGCTTTCTTTTTCCTTGAAAGGTTGATAAAAGTACGTTTGATCCTTTGGCAAAGTAAGTGATGGTATCAACTACTGTATAAAATTTGACTTTCTGATGGGAAAATAATGCAGCTGCTTTACTTATTACAGTTAAATACATCCAATTAGAAGAATAATCTTGGGAAAAGAATTGCAAACACCAAATATTAATGGAAAAAATAACACTTACCATTACGATTCTCACAAACTCGTATCTACTAGTTCTAGCATCATACATGAACTTGCTTATAAACAGTTAAGAAAGATGCATGATTTATTATATAATCACGGGTAAAGTTTATATATATCATATCAGATTTTTATCCCTGAATGAATGGCAACCACTCCCCCAACTAGATTCTCATACTCTACTTTCTGGAACCCTGCATCAGCAATCATTGATGCAAATTTTTCCTGCAATCCATCAATTACAATACATTAGTCAATACAGAAAAAGGTAACTCATCACAGTATTCTTGACATTTGAATTCTCATTAGAGAAGTTTCTGCACAATTCTTATGAAGTCAAGCATACATAAGTAAATTTCCAAAAAAAAAAAAAAGAACTACACAGTACAGAAAAGAATACACTGCTGAATAAAAAGAATAGTTTTGTGACTAGTTTTTTTAGGTTCGCAGATGAAGTGCCAAAGCACCACCTGAAACTCACAACTGTGAGGTCCCGGGTTTGAACCCGGGTGAAGATGTCCAGCCTAACAATGCCGACATTGCCAATTAAGGTAGGCCTTACAGACTGTGACTAGTTTTTACATGTTCAATAATTTAACTTAGATTTGTAATTGACACGATAAAGTGGGCCTAAAATGAGTATATCTGATCTCAACATTGTCTGCGGTCGATTATAAATTTTATGAAAACAATAAGACAAAAGATTCTCTGAGCATCCTTCCTCTTACAGCTGAATGTGAAAAACTGGGGAGAGATTAGCAAAACTTATACAAAAGCCTCTTTTCTTGGGTTTCAATTAAATAATGAATATCATAGGAGAAGGTCATCATCAACCAACTGGACCCATCTTCCTCACTCTAGGCTTTTATTCACAAAAGCATATAAAGATGTTGGCAGTGAACTGAACTGTATCCAAGCATCGTGCAGAAGAATCTATAGGTCCGTTCAGGAAAGGAAGACTTGACTACCCTTTTCTTTCAGGCTAAAGCTAAAATGAAGTAAAGATAAGCACAGCTATCAATAGAAGGAAGACTGATAACCTGTGGGGGAAAACGCCGGATACTCTCAACTAAGTACTGATAGGACTCCCGGTCGCCAGCAACCATCTCTCCTATGCGTGGAATAACTGAGAAAGAATATAAGTCATACCTGCAAGAGAAGAGTAACATAAAGAGTTGTATTCTATTCAAGTATGGAAGAAGGCTATGATTCTATGGCAGTCTGCAATTTATGTAGTTCATGAGTTAATTTGGTTGCTGGAGAATTCCTCAATTTGCAAAGATATATCTTTTTCCACACAATTCTCTCTAGCGTTTTGCTTATCCCTTGTTTCCAAGGACTTTTATTACTGATATGTTTCTTATTGTCCCCCGAGACACTATCTTGTTGTTTTCCTCTTAATTCTTTTGTCCAAAATTTTAAGTATGAACGTAAACAAGGAGATGAAAAAGTTCCATATAAACTTCGATCATGTTTTATTTACAAGGTATACAAATTAAAGGGTTGAGCTTTATTATAGTTGTATTTTATTTTTCAAACACGATTTATGTGCATATCATCAGTCTCTATCTTTATTTTAACGTGCCAAACACCAATTCACATCATTCTTGCAAAAATAGAGATAATGATACTCACAGTTCTTTAAATATAGGAAGACTAACATGGCTTAGTTCAAGGCATAGGAACCTGCCGCCATGTTTCAATACCCTGTTAAAGAAATGAAAAAAACAACAGTAAAATCAGCACAAATTTAATTGATTGCCATTAGCTTCTAAATCGTACAAGTCGTAGCAATCTTGTAAAAAAATGCAAACCAACCTATGAGCTTCACTAAGAACTTTCTCGATGTGTGTAACATTCCTTATCCCAAATGCAATAGTGTAACCATCCATTGAATCATCTTGGAAACTCAAGCTTTCAGCATTTCCCTCCACCCAAACAAGGGAACCTTCTTCTCCATAACCTATCAAAACAAGCAGAAAAACATTCACTCCTAACAAATGAAGATAAATTAAATCAAAATTCTTCACAAAAGCTCGAAGCAATTGTTGCATTCCAAGACATTCTCATTTACCTTTTTCGGCAGCCCGCTGTTTGCCAACATTCAACATGTTTGGGTTAATGTCACATACATATATCTGAGTTTTTGCCTCTAGAACATCGTTAAAACCGTCTTGAAGCCCTCTCTGCTTAACTCTGTTTATGTTATCCAAGATTCTAAAAGCAACATCCCCTGTAAAATCAAGAAAAATCCTTATGCTTATTAATGATTATATGATATGATGCAGCAGCAGCAGTACCCTTCAAGTCTCTCCATACTAACGCAATATTGGCGAGCAGAACAAAGCTTTTATGATAAACAAAAATACAGCTAGACCCTATTAAAGGGATCGTATGACTAGGAAGATGGAAAGCAAAACTGATAGTCTAGAGACCCTCACAAATGGTTCCAACCTTTCACTGGACCTCCCCATGGTGAGAATTTTACAGCATCAGATCGTCCTTTTGAACTATATATCCCTCTGACCAGTCCAAACTTCATCACTTCTTTTACCCACACTCTACATAACTTTCAAGACTGCACCAATTTGCTTAAATTTTTTATTTTTTTAACCTTATATACACAGAAACTTGGCACTCCAATCACATATTATCTGTAACTTTTAGAATATTGACTCGTTTCGAATTATTTGTGACTTTAACGTTTCAAGATAGTATTGATTACTTCTTCTAATAATACCCTTATTTATTGATATCTCATGCTATCATATATTAATCAGTCCTTTTATCTAACTGCTACAAGTACAACAACAATTTCAATTGCACCACTCAAAGTAACATTATATATTCTTTAGAAACTATAACGTTTAAAGGTGAGTATGAAGGATGCAGACCTGTGCCACCAGCCACATCAAGATGCTTCATTCCAGGAAAAGGATTCAACATGGAAACTAGCCTGAGAAATTGAGCAGAAACTACAGATTAACGTCAAATCATATAAAGAACTAACACAGACACGACATTAATAGGTAAACACCGGTAATAATTTAAAAAAGAAATGGAAGAAACTGTATGTAACATGTGTCAATGTCGTGTTAGTATCCTACACCGGTGCAACATAGGACAAATCTAATCAATTGAAACAGAAAATATAAATTATTTATAGAATGGAATAGGTAATTTAACCTTTCTTTCCACAGTCTATGCAACCCAGCACTCATTAGATCATTCATGGTGTCATAGTTTTTAGCAACACTTGTAAATACATCACCAACCATGCGTGCCTTTTCTTCTTCGTTTACATGTTTGAAACCTAGATTTATATGGAAAAATGTAAATCAAAGCAATTTCACAAATCTAAACAGGTTAATAGTATTTGTTTTAACTTAAACATGTAAATTTGAATGCAACTAACCGAAACTGGTGGCATGAGAATGTAGAAGCCTGGAAGAGGAAGATAATGCTGGAAAAAGTTTATTCCCCAACCTTTTAGTGACTATTCCCAAAGCCATGAATTTGATTGTTCAAAACCTAAATAACAAAGAAAAACTCAAACCCAATAAGTCGGCAATAATGAAAAAAAACATCGCTGCAATTGCATGAATTAATGTACTTTGATTTGATGATTTTTTGTTTTAAAAGAGAACAAAACACTCGAGAAGGCATAGCAATGGGGCGTGGCCGGATTTTGCCCTTCCATTCTTTAATCTGTTAAATTTTGGTACCGACGATGAAGTATGGCTCCGGGAAGAATCAATACGAAACGAAACTAAGCAAAATAAAAAGAAAAGCTTGTGTAGATCAAAGCAAGCAAAAACAACTCACGCTGTGGATTCAAGCAGAACAAAGGTGTGGCCGGAAGCAGAAGAACAAGTAATGCAGAAAACAAATTAATTATGCTTTTTTATGATAAATGTTACTAGCGATTGATTATTAGAATTATATACTTAGTTATTTATTAGGTTTCTACGCATATATTAAAAAATGCATTAATTATCTTAACTAACTATTGGTTTGTTTTTTTATCAGGAAAAATAATACTTTGAAGTAGTGTATATAATATTAATGGAAGGATACAATTGAAAAGAAAAAATTGTTATTGCATTGGAAACTGATAATGACATTCATTTTAAAACAATTTTTTTTGCTAAAATGACATTCATTTTAAAAAGGAGAGAGCATAATAATATAGGAAAAATTATTTTATTGTTTTTTATATTATTTATTTGTAACACTTAGTCTTTTAATTTTTTTTGGTTCAAATCATTTATCTTATTTATTTTTTGTCTCATTCATATCTTTTATCTCTTAATACGTGTACAAGTTAATCATTTCTTCATTTTTTATTAAAAAAAATGTTAAGCTGACTTGTCACATATTATTATTAGCAATAGTTTTAATTATAATAATTTTTATTGTTAAAAATTCAGAAAAATCTTGTAATTGACTAGTTCAAATTATATCATTATTTTAGGTGTTCGCGTTCCTTTCTATCTTATCGGTTGTGTTAATGAATATAATAATGTATTGCATCTCATTAACTATCTATTAAACAAAATTAACTACGATTGCGAACCATTATTGACCACGACTTTTAACTGATTATATATTTGTATATAATGTAGATGATTAATATATGTATTTTAACACTATAAAAAATTATGGTTAATGATACTTAAACTTGTGATCAGTTATGTTTAACTGATAGTTAATAAGTTCAAATGTATTGTTATATTCATTAAGTATCTACATAAATAATAAACTACATTTTTAATCTGTGTAAACTTGTTGTCTTAAATTTCATGTTAAAATTGCCCGTAAAAAATGAGACAAATATCATAGGTGTAAACTTTTCAAGTCAGATGCAAATCAAACATGCATGTTACGACTATTTTGAAATTGCGGTTACAAAATAAGCTTACTCATGATATTGAATGAAAAAAAAGTAATATTGCATGACGATATGAGAGTGTTGATAAACTCTTCGTAAAAAAGAAATTGGTCCACAATGTTTTACTGTCTCAACTTTAGTCTATACCAAAAACTTGGATAACTATTTGAACGGATCTTGACTATTGATTTTATTATTTTGCTTATGATCAACAACACAATATGGAAAATGGACGACTCTGATCAGTGCATTACAACAAAGCTGGAGATGATCCAGATCGAACTATTTGCTGCTATTGCAAGTACAATATATTTAATGTATAAAACATGTCTTGTTTATTGCACTTACTAAGTGTGCTTCCCATCATGAAACTGGGCATTTTTTGAGGATTTAAAAGTCTTCAACAAATCTGTAGCCTTCTGCAACTCTTCCTTCTGCCTTGAATTGTCCCATTTGTGCTCATTTGCCAATATTTCGATCACACGAGGCAATGCCCTTCTTGCTGCATCAGTTTCAAGGAAAGCAAGACGAGTCCTCCTCGCAATGAAGTCGATAGCAGATTCACAGTATTCATTACGAGCACAGTAGGCTACCTCTGCCTCCAAATAAGGGTAACCATGGGCAAGTCGCTTGCCCAAATTGTCATTCTGAAATACAAAATACAGATTCAAGTCAATTTTATGGTTTACTAGATTTTTTATTTAGAATCAACAGCATGATCTAAAAAATCACATTAACCTGTCACTAAACTGTACTGTGAAGCCTCGATTTTTAGAGTTCGACGTGGGATTTTTTTAGTTTCCCTCAACCTTAAATTATTATTCTACTCTTCATCTGATGTAATCTTCTTAGTGAGGCCAGTCCATTTTATCTACGATGCTTCTGTAAATGTTTTGTTGCTTAATGAAAATAAGAATATGAAATATAAAGCAATTAATACAAGCAAACCTGAGCAATGGCAGCCACACGCTCAGCCAATGTTCCATATGCATGAGACAAATGCTTGGCAGCAGCAGAGTCCATTACACCATGAACAACTTTACCACTGTGTGTATTTTTCATGCGTTTATACTGTTGAGCAAGAACTGTAAACGAAGAAGGTTCCCACCCTTCGCCACCAACGATGCAGAGATTGTTGGTCACACATCCATTTGTGGGGGTCAGCTTTCCAGACGTTATAGCGGCATTAACAGCATCTTCTGCCATGCTGAAACACAGAGATCATCACAATATTCATCTGCATAGAAACTTTTGTGTGATGTAAACTAAAATAACTAAAATTACCAACGAAAAACCCTAAACCCTAAAACCTATCAACCACATCTCAACAAACTTCAACAAGTTATTCGTTAAATCGTTACCTACGATAGGTAGTCCACTTGCCACCAGTGATGGTGACCAAACCAGGGTAATCCTTGCAGACAACATGATCCCTTGAGATACTCTCAGTACTTTTCGCTGTTGAATCCACTGCTAACGGGCGAATACCACTCCAAGCAGAAAGTACATCAGTGCGGCGAACCTAAAATTTTTCCATCGTTATTTACTCCTGGTTAGCAAACAATGTAAGACGGAAAATGCAATAGATACATTAAAATGACATCTAGATTGATTGGCAGTTTACCGGCATCAGTTGGCTTGCATTTAATCAAGAATCAAATGACAAACATAATTAAACAAGAAACAAATTCTTCCAATCTTTTCCCTAAGACAATCTAACATATACTTACAAATAAGGCAATATCTCATAGAACTTGTAATTCTTAGGGTGCGTTTGTTTCGAATTTAAAAATAATAGATTTTGGAAAAAGTTAATCATAATAGCTTTTCGTTTTAGTCAAAAAAAAAATTAAAAATCCTAAACAAACACTAAAATAACAAAAGTTGGAAAAAAAAAACAACAAAAATTACAGCCTTTCCTACTAGGTGGGATTAGCTACATGAATTAAAGAACATAACTGTGTTTTATCCATACCAACTCTTGAGAAAATAAGAGAAAACATAATGAGTTAAAAAACCATCTATTGGCAGATACAATTTACCTTAACGTTAAGGTAATCAGATATTGCATCCAATATAAATTGTATTTCATCTTCACGCGGTTCTGGAAGATATGTAGTACTAGAATCTGTAGTTCCAGCAATGGTTCGTCCCATCCATGGAAGCATGAAAACAACACGTCCATCCTGAGTTTTAGGAACAATTAAGCCCATTCCCTTAGGAGAATAGTAATCAGGAAGTGTAATATGTACACCACTGCTAGGAGCAATCATTTCTTTTGCATTTTTGTCGACCATTTTCCTTAAAGCGTCACAAAATGGCCCGCTTGCATTCACAATCACTTTCGCATATGTATCAAACTCCTCACCTGCATTTCAAAAAATAGCAAACAAATGTAATTAAAAGAACTATTTCTAAGTATCCACAATGCAAAGGTGTATCCAAGACCCTAGGTCAGAGGGTGCAGAGGGATGAGGGTGAGGTAACAATTAGAAATTAAAAAGAAAGTTACCGGTTAAATTATCTCGAACTCGTGCACCAATTATCCGTTGTCCAGCATCGTCCTTCAGTAAGGATACCACTTCTGCATGGTTCAGCACTGCCGCACCAGCTAAAGCAGCAGTGCAAGCAACTCCAACATTAAGACGTGAATCATTCATCTGCCCATCATAATAAACAACTGTACCCCTTAGGCTTCTATCCTTTCCCTCTCTTGCTAGAGTGGGAAAGAGCTCAACGGATTCTTTTGTGGAATAATATCTTGATAAGTGCAGCAGTTGTCTTCCCGCGACTAAATCGTACATTTTCAAGCCCGCCCAATAATACACTACTTCAAACCAGCTAAAACACGGTGTCATGCACGGCAGTGCATGGCATAGGTGTGGTGCATTTTCGATAACTCATTTACGCTCATCAAGTGCATGAAGTACTAACTTGTATTGTCCGTAGTCAAAATTGAAGACGGCTTTCTCCAAGTATCGAACACCTAAAAGTTCACAAAAACACTGATGTTAGAAAGGGGAAACAAGGGCTCAAGTATTAAAAACTCATTTTGACTAAGGTTCAGTTCAAAGCCAAAGGGTAAATAATCCAAATTCTAAACTATATGTAACATGTTTCCTCACACAAAAGCTCTTTGCCTTAAAGCCTGAGCAATGCATATATGCCCATTTTTCCATGTTCCGAAATTCAACTTTCCTCTAATACCATGTTAAAACCTAAGTCTCCTAAAAACAATGTTTTATGCTATTAGATGTAGGATTTTTTGCTAGAGTTGGATTAGAACAAGTTGCCAATCTGGTATATACCGAGTTCAACACAAGTTGGTGTTGCTGCATTTGCATATTTCCACATCACATTGTGCAGTTTGTATCATTTTCTTCGGGAAAGACTCATTTTCAAATACATCAGTTGTCAAAACACAATATTTTTAGGCACAAGTCAGATCCCAAAATGGACAATAATATGAAGCGCAGACACATACACCAAACACAATATGGACACCAACACAATCGACAACAATAATAATTTGAGAAAATGACATGATTTAATTTAATCGCAAGTGTATGTGAGTAGCGTGTCTATGTCAGTGCCCGTGACATTGTTGAACATACACTTACATGTGTCCCAAGTCCTAACACGTCTTCGATCATAAATATCGGCAGGGACAGATGCATGTTTTTATATTTATGGGTTTGTGCCTACACAATATTTAGAAACACTTTTTTTAGTAGTACTCCCTGCGTCCCTATATATAAACACTCATTTGACTAAAAATTTGTTTTTAAATATAAACCCCTTTTCAAATTGCTAGATGCATTTTTTTTTACTTTCCTAAACACCCTTAATTAATACTACTAACTTATCTTGAAATATGAAAAGTCAAATTTAATACACATACAAACAAAGGACAATTTGGTAATGTTAACACACAAAATAGACACAGTAATTGCAATAACTATTTTTCTTAAGAAACGTGACAGAAAAAAAAAAGGTACTTATATATAGGGACGGAGGGAGTATAATACCAATAGTTGACATTTTGACCTCATGGCCCAAACTTATCACAAATTATTTTCTCCCTTGGTCCACACCTATCATTATATATATCAAATCCTTTCTTGGTAATATGAATATTATCAAGAATTGAATGTTAAATCGAGTGGGAGATAGTCATTTAAATAATTGTTTAGTTATTTATATAGAGAAAGATATTTTTATTGATATTGAAAATGAGAAAATCATTCAAAATTTTCATAATATAAAAAATAGTAGAGGACAATTTTTTATAGGGAAATGCTAACGAGTGCTCTAGGGGCACTTTTTCTCTTTAAGAACTTTAAATAGTAAATTTTTATGAAAAATTGTGCATTTCATGCATCGAAAATTGAAATGTTAAACTTTTTCAAAAAATAATTTCTTGATTAAGAAACCTTAAAGAATGCCTTAGGACACTCGTTAGCAAGATTTTTTTTATATAGTGCCCCACTATTCAAATAGGCCGGATCCATCACTAATGTCGGTGCTACACGACAATATAGTTAGTTGTATTCGGTTACAAACATTCATATATTCACACATTCACACATGTTGCATACTCATACACACATAATCAAAACATAAATTAAAAAAATAACATGTTGATCTATTAAGCAGAAACTATATTATACGTACACAATTGAATATTTTAAATTTAAACTGATAAGTCATGGTAAACTCAAAACTATTCATCAAATGAAAATTGATTATCTAAAAACGCATGATTCATTCATTCATTATTATTTCATTGTATGTATTTTGACAACTTAGTAGAACATATCTCCATTGTCAAAACTCACCAAAGATCAGATGGGAAGGAATTTGAAATGATAGAAGTTGAATAAAAAAAATTGCATGAAAACGAATGACATCCAAAAATTAAACTAATGATGCCTAAAAACTAACAATAAATCATCCTAATGCTAACACTTCAATGAGAGCTATATTGGATTGTATTATCACATTAAGCTTAAGTGAGATTGACATCACATGTTCACCCAAAGTTGTAAGGTATTACATATGTAAACCATCTAACTTTTATGTTGCTCAACATCTACTCTTGCATCCAATGTGAAAATTTGACTGACACTCGACACATTAACATACTGCCATGTAGCAATTGCTCACAAACACCCTAAATTAACCAAAATACCCTCAACAATAATTAATTACCGTTCATGAAACTTTTTAAATCAGCTAAACCGATTTAAAAAGTAATTTACTAATTTTAAAAATGTCGAATGACAAATAACTATTGTTTTGCATTGAATGGTAGTTAATTTCCGTTCAATAGGTGCCAATGAACAATTTTTAGATGCTTAAAGAGCAATCACATAGACAAAGAGCAATCACATAAGTGAGAATAAAGCCGCATCTTCATCCAAAATTTTAAGGCTTAAGTATATGATTTTTTCATTTAATTATTGTGAAACTTCTACTCTTTTTATCCAATATTGTTGAGACTTAACCGACACTTGATAAATCATAATATTTTATCCCTTAAATATGACGAAATTCTAACTCGTGCTTGACACGGGTCCACATACTAGTAGCTATATATCTATCGGTACCGAAAAATATTAGGTGGCAAATAATTTATATTTACATTATTGGTACATAAAATAATCCGTTATATTAAATTAATATTGTGTGATACATGTATGCATATATCATTTTTATGAAAGGGTATAAATGTCATTTACTAAATATAGCTTATTCTTTCCTTTCATTTTCTGTTCACTTTTAGTATAACTAAACAATCATCAAATCATTTTACTTTCTACTCATTTTCCTCTTATTTTCTTTCCTTTAACTTTCTTTTCTCATCCAAACAAATAGGGACAACTAATTTTCGATATTAAGTGGCGTTGATTATGACAGTTGGATTTCACGTTCCTTAAAAAAGAAAGACAGTTGCATTTCACGTGAATTGGGAGCAGTATCAAATCACAAAAAGGGATAAATAAAATCACACAAAAAGGGATAAATAAAATCACACAAAAAGTTTGACCAAAAAAGAATACTCTTCCAAAAAGAAAAAATCACTCAAAACAGAAGGAAAAAAAAGTGAAAATCGCACAATAATAAATACTCTTCCAAAAGTGAAATAAAAAATAAGGCACATTATAGTAAACCAATAAAAGCGGAGAGAAAGAGGAACTTATCCTTTATCCACAAATAAATATTAAAAAAAAATAAAAATGAGATCACACATATTTCATCTAATTTAACCAAGACTTTTGGATTTGAATCTAAGCGTAAGACATACAACCTCGATAAGATTAATTTATCGTCCATTTGAAACCTACAGTGGTCGAAGTATTAATCTCTATATTTATTTTTTTACAAAAATAAACGACATTCATTCATTTAAATTGATAGAGTACTTTGACGCAATACAAACTCAAAGTCGTTAAAAGCAAAAAGGATAAATATGCAAACAAACTCAAACATTTATGTTAATAATATAAAATGACAAAATATCCATGCCTACAAATATGACCATATTCAATTCTCCAGATTACTCAAGATGTCTCCGAATCTGCAACGTTGACGACACAAAAATCATTGATTAAATATGCAGTTGCTCAAGCTAATCTTTCAATCGGAATCAAATAAACACTGCACTAAGGCGAAAAATAAAAACATACCGCACCAAGACAAGAAATCAAAATAAACAGTAGAGACGACTAAATCACAAAAACAAACAAAAAAAATTAAAAATATGTAAAAAAAATCATTTATTCAATTAAGATAGGGCAAATTCTATGGTACACTCACAAATTTGAGTGTACTGGTACACCAAACTATCAAATTAATATTAAAATAGGTTGTTTTTTGAAGAAAAATAATTGTTGTCAATCATTAACAATTACAATAATTAGATCTTATTTACCAAAAGTGTCGACTAAATAAAATTTACTTTTTTTTAAATTTTTGTTACATATAACAAAGAATATTGATTTTTTTTTTATAAGAAAATGTTAAAAATTTAATATGATTCTTATAAACAATGAAATGATGTTTTTTTCTTATAAAATGATGTTTTATAAAATATAAATATTGATAAATAACTCTTTATTTCATAAAATGATTGTTAAATTATAAATTTTTGAAGCAGGAGTACCGGTACATCTCAATTTATGAGGTGTACGGTAGAAGTTCCCTTTTATTAGTCAAAAACAATAGAGAGAGAAAAAGGAAGAGAGAGGAAAATAACATCATGTGAGTATGAGAGAGAAAGTTATCACAGAATAGTTGTACAAATATCATTTCTCTTATGCTTCTACTTTCTCTCTATTGCTTTGATTTTTGTGTCAATACCTCATTTTCTTTATAAAATTTTGGTTGTCTCAAAAGTTGTCATATATAAATAGATATAAATAGATGTTCAAATAACACAACTCATACCAAAAGCTAAAAAGCAGTGGTACCATGAAGTATGAATATATCACTAGACACTTACATTTAACAAACATGCTAATCAACGAATCTTTGAGAGTCTGATAAGAGTTGTAAAGCCTCAAATTGATTTGTCTTCCCATGCCAACCCCTTCCATGTTAACCTTAACATACAAAGGTTTAGATCTTCTATTTTGATTTTCATTAGCTTGGTTAATCCTATCAATCCTTATATGTTCAGGAAGCTGCTGATCATGAAATTCTTTCTTCCTCCATGATTTAATTGGTGGCCACCCCACCAAATGGTTTTCTCCTTCACTATTTATACATGTACATGAAATATAAAAGTGTAATGATATTCATAATAAAAAAATTAATCACATTAGCAGCTAGTTTAGTGCATGTTAACTTGTAATAATCACGATAAATTTTACGAAGTCAAGGTAGCACCGTGATTTTGTCAAAGCTAGAAAGTGTAACTTTTGTCTAAGCTATGGTGACACGTTGTGACTTTGTCAAAATCATGGTTGATCCATGCATGAACTTACTTGTTTGATGTGTGAATGGTTCCATTCTTCTTTTCACCGCGGTCATCTTCCTCATTTGGTTGTCCACTCCATACTAATAGAGGCAAAGGTTTTGAAAAATCTCCAAAAGACTCTTCAAAGCTACGTTTGTTTTTGACGTACTTTTTATTTTTGGAACAGCGAATGTGATTATTTAAATCAGAGTTGCAGGGATCGAATCCTTCAATGGAACTATGAATGGGTAGAGCCAGACCTAACTGAAGTTCCATGAAGCATAAGAAGCTAGGCTAATAGGTTAGAGATAGGTACTTGCTAGCTTTCTAAGAGTAATTGAGATTACTTGACTTATGGGACTTGTGAGTATATATATGTGTTTGTGTGTGAGTGAAGGAGGGGAATGAAAAGGACTATTGTCTTGTGGAATAAGGATTGTTACATACAACAAGGAAGTTGGGTCGGCAAAAAGAGTAGCAGCATTATAAGCATGTTGAGAAATGAGAGCACCAATGTGCTATGACCACTTTACTCTCTTTTATTGGTCTCAATTGTCCACTCAATGTGTCCCCACGATAAATATTCTAATTTCAATTTCCTATAGTTAGCAATTCGCGCATTTACACAATCAGGACGTTGGTGGTCACTTGATCCAATTCGGACAGTTTGCATTGCGAGAGTGGAATTTCAATTTTGAAAAGTACATTTAAATATGCATTCAAACCTGGATAGTCTGATTTTGATCCAACGATCACCAATGTAAATGACTGTATGATTGCACGAATTGCAAATCCAAATTCATATCTAGTAGTAGTCTAATGCTACAAGGAAGTGTCATATTCATATTCACCAAAATTTGGTGAAGATCATTACTCTCAAAAGACTTTTGGGATTTGGTTCATTAATTGTAAGGAGAATCTAATATTTAAAACAATATTTTGATTTATGAAAAGATAAAACAAGACACAGAGATATTAATGGTATTGATCATAGAATGAACAACTTGTGTATTTTGTGCAGGACATGATTGAACATTATGTTTTATTAATATAATATTACCCCTTTCCATCCAAAACATTAGTGACAAAATTGTTTATTGCCCTCAGTTACTTGTGACCATAAACCTGTAGAAAACAAAATCCGATTTAGCTATGAAAAAAAAAAAAACTCCACACAATTGGCAAGAGTCTGTTTAGTTTGAGTAAAACGTTTTTTTATTTTCATTCGCTATTTTTACTTCAAATTGTAAAATTTACAATTTGTTTCTATTTCAAAGAAATGTATAAGAATGAGTAAAAGAATTTTTTTTACTTCTTTTTATACAGATATTTTAAAACAAAAAAATATTATTAAAAAAATAGAGACATTTTTACAATCAAAAGTAGGGGCATTATAATGTTAGAAGTTATTTGACGTGTGCAAAAAAAAAAAAAAAGAACATAAGGAAGGTATTATTACTATTAAGGTATTTGACGTCCTTAATATTTCGTTTCAATTTATTTTTTGGGGGAAAAACTTATCAAAATAAGGAAGTTACTATGGAGATTTCAATTTTACGAGTATTCATGAGTGTTGCGGGAGCAGTAACATTTTGTTCTTTATTATTGATAACATGTAAAACACAACATCATTTCAGCTTGTTTTGTGTGTAGTTTAGGCCTAAATTCTCTTGTTTTGTCTATGTTATGCTGGGTTGTATGGCTATGTTTCAGGTACACAGCAATAGAGGCCTCCATGCGCAGAAACGGCGAAATTCGGCGAGAAAACGAAGAAAGGAACAAGTCCTGAAGAATTCAGCTTCAGGGTGACGGCCGTCACACCCTGTGACGGGTTGACCGTCACCCTTCAATTATTATGAAAGACCTAACTTCCAAAGAAAATTTGATATTTGATATATAACAAAAGTGAAAGGAATCAGTGGCTCATGAACATGTTGATACTTGTTTGTTAATATGTCCAATATGTCGGCTATAATGCCCGTCAAACATATCATGATTTTAGAACTCACGCAAATTGCGTGTTTAATCTATTTATGCACTATAAACTATATAAAACATTTTGCTTCAAGATCATTAATTCATAATTTAAGGTGATTTCTTATTTACTCGTCAACAAAAGTTTGGTAAAGTTATTCACGTTGAGTTGACAACTAACAAACAAAAATAATGGGATGCAAATAAATGACTTTGATTGGTGTCAATTTAGCATAGATAACTTTATCTTGTTTCTATCAATGGATACTTAATATAGTTATCACACATAATTAATCTTCTTAATATTGTATGGAGGAGTTACTCATATCGTATATTACTATATTAGGTATGTATATGTGATCCAAAATACAAGTGTAGGGTTACCAATACAGCCCAATATAGTGCTTGACAAAGTGTACGTAAACTTGTGAATCCCACGTGATGGTGCATGGCAAATTATGCTATTCGCTAAACTGCGCACGAACAAAGGATTGAAAGTTGGAATCCAGTTATTCTATACAGTTCCCATGCGGTGAAGGGTACAAACTCAACTAGTAGGACCCTAAAGTATTATGGGTCTAATTCATTGCTGGCCATTTACCTATCATCCATTACTTCACCCATACCCCTACAACTAACTTGGTTAAGTATCTAAGTTTGGAGAGGCAAGATTAAACCCCATATAGATAAGATGTCACTTTCGAATCTCAATTACTAATTAAAGAAATCAAAGCAAAGCATGGCAAGGTTTTGTTCCTGAGTTTTATGGATGAACCACTTAAAAGAAGCAATATGCATCATACGTACAGAGCATAATGGTTTATGTTCCTTGGGAAAGCTTTGCTTTGATGACATGTATTGGCCATTGTTATTCTCATGCATCAGGGATCCTTAAATCGAGCTCAAGCTAGCTATGTAGTCCCAAACTGAATAATCTTCACTAAGCACAGTGGATCCAAGTTCACCTACCACTTCACAACATGCACTGATCTAGGTGGACTCAATTGGGGGCAACTGTCCTCACTGCTCTTTCGTCCTCACTGCTCTTTCGGTTATATTTGTTAAATTTTTGATATTTTAATGACCGTCCCTATTAAATAGAAATTTATACTTTAAAAAAGAGTTTCACTCATTAATTTTATAAAATCAATGTGTAAATGCATTTGAAATGAGATTTTGAATAATTTCTACCATATTTTTTAAATATAAAGACAGGTAAAAAACAATTTTAATTTGTAGATGCTGATGAGTTTTTAATTTTTCTAATATATAATAGGATAGTGTTTATAATCTCAAGTATTTTGCTCAATAATAATGATGTTATTATTATATCACTTTTACATTGCTAAATTTTTTTTCATAAATATCTATCATATAAAATCTTGCCCCCACAAGTCAACATTTCTGGATCCGTCACTGCTTCACAATCTCCGGATATGCACCAATCACCATTTTTTTTAATACATTTGAAGAGGGCTAACCTAAGGATCAAGTAGGCATAATTATCGTCTTTGGCCTCAAAATTTTGTACTAAAAATCTATATAAAAAAAATTCAATTTATATATATATATGGGGGCTGCTAACTTACACCCACCTAAAAACACTAAGGTGCAAGTTAGCAACCTACACCCACTTGATTATTTACACTTATATTTATAAGTCCACCTCACTAATTTATACCCACTTTCACCATCGTAAATGTTATTTTCTTCAAAGTTTGTCCCACACTAATTACATGTTTCTTTAGTTGTTTACTCCTTCACTTTCATCATTGTAAATGTTATTATTTTCTTAAAAGTTTGTCCCACACTAATTACATGTTTCTTTGGTTGTTTACTCCTTCTTTTTTCTTAAAGAAAAAAAAAACTTTCTACCTTTCTTTTTCCCTTGTATAACTATATTTTTTCTTTCTTTGACTATGGAGTAAATATTATTGACGACATCTCAAAAGAAAAAAAACTAGTTTGTGCTCTTTTTTTTTTTTAACCATAATATATGCCAGTTTTTTTTTTGTCTCGATTAATTCCTGTAGAAAAAGATCAAAAAAAGAAACACGTTGAACATGAATGTAATACGTACAGTAAATTTGAGATTTTTTTTTTTAATAAAAAGACAAATAACACTAAAGTTAATTCTAATGATGCAATTTAAGGTTTTTTTTAAAAAAATTGAATTGAATTGACAAAAATGTCCTTTGATTTCAAGTAACTAAAAATAGCGGGACTTGTTTTTTTGTCAAAAGCAAGTAGGTGTAGTTTGCTAACTTGCACCTTAGTGTTTTTAGGTAGGTGTAAGTTAGTAGTCGCTATATATATATATATATAGGACATATCAATATCAAGTCAGAGGACTAACTCTTATGAGAGATGAGAGAGTCAAATATTAACCATAAGATCAAAATCAACAGTTGTGATCTAATTTTTTCTAAACATGAGCACACACTTCTTTTCCTTTTTCATTCACTCCCTTCAATCTTCTTTGTGCATTTTGTTCTGAAATCTTCTCTATGGATCCTAAAGATCTGTTTGGTTCGAGAGTTTTGGAGGGGAGAGGAGGAAATATTTTTAATTTTAAGTGTTTGGTTCAAATTTTAGAACGGAAGAGGAGAAGAGAGTATGTGAGCAAATTTTATTGCACTGTCAAACTTATCTTAGATTAATTTAAAATCTCAATATTATCTTTATTACATTTATTAATATTATTATGTTATATTATCATTGTAACAACTTTTATTCCATATTATTAACAACTTTTCCTTATAACAACTTTTATTACTACTTGTAACAACACTGTTACTAATCTATTATTTCATCGTCTATATCGTGTTGTTATTGATTACATCGATATTGTTTCGTTACTTTATTATCCTTATTTAATTAAGTTTAAGGGTAAAACAGTAAAATAATTTTAAAATTCTTTCCCCTCCCCTTTCGAACCAAATACACTTTTAATTAAAATTCCTCTCTTCACCTCCTCTTCCCTCATAATTCTCGAACCAAACAGACCCTAAAACAAAACGTTATCCCCGATTTGTTTATGGGCACTACTATCCCCCTTTTGTTTTTATCCTGTTTTTAAGTTTCTTTTTGTAAAATGAGATGGGATTCCACAATTGATTTTATTAAGTTTACGAACACACGATTAAGTTTGAGGAGAATGCATAGATTTATGAGGATTATTCCTCTTCTTGTCCCCATTCTTCAAACTGGTATTGTCGACTCTAAACCCAAATTCTTAATATAAAAAAATTAACCAATGAACAACAATAATTCAAAGTAAACACAAGTTGTATTCACCATGAAAGCTCACAATACATTTAAAAGGGTTGATTCATGAATGGTAGACTCAGTTGATTTGTTATGGTTATTCACGAATGGTAAATTTTAAAGGGATTCTTTTCGCCGGAGTTCGTCGTTAGTGACCCTATTTTTTATTTTGTTGGACCAGATTTGACTGTTTTCACTTCTCTTCAATTACTTTTTGTACTTAAACTCACTTGTATTGCAACGTACTAGTTTCTAACCTTAACTCTCGACCGTTCTGTCTTTTTTTCGTTGTAACCAAGGATCCCATTGGTTGCTTCCTCTCCAACAACCCAATTCATCAAATTTTGGAACTATTAGTGGAGGCAACCACACTCAATTATAAGTGATTATGTAATATATAGAATCGTTTAAAATATATATTTGATTCAGAAATCAATAATCATGTTTGTAAATAATATATAGAACTATTATTGGCATCCATTTCCGAATCAAATAGGCAAAAAAAATCAGGAACATTTATTGTAATGTAATATGTATCGTAATAAAATCTATCATTCTGAGTTTGATGCTGAAAGGCAGGTAATAGATATCATCAATTTTGTTTGAACTTAGGAAACCTCTATTGTAAATTATTATCTTAAAATCGGATGGCATGCATCCCACAAAATCCTACATTGACCAGCTCCCCCCTTTTTTCTTCTCAGCATCATTGAGCCTTTATCACCCCAATCTGGACCCCAGCTATTCTGCACCGACAGAAAATCCACACCAAACCCTTTTAGGATAGCACAATGGTTATTGCGATGCAGCACCTCTAGTCTATCTGGGTTCGTTTTGAACTCATGACAAATGTCTTCATCAAAAATTTGACCCTACAACCAAATATAACCGATCATCATTTTATAATTTTTCACTATTTTTATTTATATATGTATAATAGGGTAATATCTGAAATACCTTTTTATACTCCCAATCTCAATACCGGCGCATAAACTAACTGCAATTGGCCCATGCCTTATAAGTGCTCTTAGCAAGCTAATTTCGTCCATGGGACATCTTCTGAATCCTTTGATATACACCCTATTGGCTTTGTTACCCAAGAGCTAAAAAAAACTATAATTAAATAACATTAAATAAATAAATTTCTAGATAAAAATTAATTGATATGAAAGTAGCTTACGTACCATGTTATTATGATATGGATATCTATGTTTAGCCAAGTATGGATATTCCCTCTCCAAAGATATACCATATCTACTCACATAGTTGAAACCAGAACGTAGCAATCCACCTTTTTCGTTACCATTGACACATCTATCAAGAAGTTCCTGCCTACTTACTTCAACTGATATACCTTTGTGAAGCCGAAAATGCGATTCAATGGCTCCTCCAACAGTGCACGTCCAGCATGAGGTTGTGTCAGATAATATCAAATTATGTTTCGAAGGAACCCATTACACAAAGACACCCCTAATTAGATGGCATAAGTAGACCAATACTCCAAAATTACATTAAGTCAATTAAAAAAGGTGAAAGACACAATTGCACAAGTTGGAAACGTGGATTAATATGGATACAAAATGTTAAGCCAATTTATCCATGGTTTTCTGACAAAGAATGCTACACGTTGGCAAATTAAGGCTTGGAAATTAATGCCCATAATTGTGCTAAGTTATGGCAAAAAAAAACTTACCACAATCTTCTCCTTGATCTTTTACCAGAGGCAATATACCCCTCTCATCATTGCTCCAGTCAAAGGAGTCTGGAAGTTTTTCTACACTCTTCTATGCCACATATAAATCATAAAACATATGAATAATGATAATATGAAAACGCTATGAAATCACTCACACAATCTAATGCAAGATAAGCTATGCATGCATGTAAAATATGAAAACGCTGTGAAATCAACAAGCACTCGCACTCTAATGTAAGATAAGACATGACAAATATGTAAAGATATAGAAAGCCATGTGAAATATGAGAACGATAAGAGATCAAGATTCAAGAATTGCATTAAAATCGATCAAGAATCTAAGAACCATGCACAATAACAACGTTAAAATTTAATTAAACTACGTACCTGAGTTAGTGTATGATTTGGCCTTAAAATCCTTAAGATGAAGTAGGATGCGCCTGCTAAATTTTGTTGCCATAGAAAGAGACATGAGGGAAAAAGACAAAAAGGATCCGTATGAAGGAGGGAAGAGAGAGTTCGAACTTGGAAGAGACTTAGAATACGGGGTATATCTATATTATATAGGCTATATTCCACCACAGGTCATTTTAAAGTTATTTAATTGTGACAAATTATTCTTTTAAGTTTTTTTTTTTATACCACTTAGGTCTTTAAGTTAATTAGTTGTATCCCTAAAAAAAGTTAATTAATTGAAATAAGTTGGTTTTAAGTTTTTTCGTACCAATTATGAGATTTAAGTTATTTGACCGTAACACTTTGGGGATTTCAGATATTAAAAATATAAGTTATTTAGGATCTAAAAGTTACAATTAAACAACTTAATGACCTAAGTGTTACGAAAAAATACTTAAATGATTACCTTGTTACAATTAAATAACTTAACAAGACGCAGGTGATAGAAAAACAACTTAAAGGAGCAACATGTTATAATTAAATAACTTAAATAACCTATGATGTAATTTAGTCTATTATATACCTATAGAGACGAGCAAGATAGTGTTTGATAAATCAAACCTTTCTTAAAAAAAATAAAATAAACAAATCTATAAAATTGATAGTTAAATTCAATGAAATTTTTTATTTAAAAACAAAAATATCTTCATATCATTTATCATTATAATAACTAAATCTTATTTACCCTAAAAAAAATTATTTACCCCTTCAAAAAACTAAATCTTATTTACCAAGAGTATCAAAGAAATCAAATTTATTTATATTTAATTTTTATTGGTAATATTTATTTTTAATTTTATTACTTATAATTGAGAATATAGATTATTTTTTATAATAAAATATAAAAGTTTTGGATGATTCTTATAAAATACTAAACATGTTTTTTCGTATGAAATGATATTTGATCTGTCAAAAAAAGAAAGAAATAATATTTAGTAAAGTATAAAAAGTTTACAAAAAACTTTTTATTTCATAAAATGATCGTTTACTTGTTTGCTTATAGATTTATAAAACAATAATATGAGTACACCTCAATTCACGAGTATAGCGTAAAAGTTTTCATAAAAATGATTGATTTTATAAACGACCTCTCTCGCACTATTTATGTATATTTAAGGTAATGAATATCAAAATTTCTCCGTGAATTTTCAAAAAATCATATTTAGGAATACAAAGAAAAAATGACTTTTTTTTTTAGTGAATGTATTTGTTTGAGTCCAAGACTTCCGCTGGATCTATAGATTTGTTTTTTCAACCAAACTTATTAAATAATATTTTAATTTGTAGAAAAATAGTGATCCAAGATCCATATCCAAATCCAAATATGAAAAACAGAGGGAAAGAAAGTGAAAGGCGGGTGAAAAGAAAACCGTTATAAAGATTAGAGCCGTTCGCGTAACCGTCATCAACGTCTTCGAAACAAACAGTATTAACCTCTTTCAGAAATCAGAATTCAGATCCAAGTTCCATTTCTAGAACGAGTCTCTTCTTCTTCTTCTTCTTCGCGCAATCGAGGACGCTACGACTGAAATCATGAGTGAATTGATTTCAGTATCAAACGAGAGTCCTCGCCCATCTCTGAGCATTCAACTTTCTTCCATGATGATCGTTGATAGCACTTTACCCTACGACAAACTTCCTTCCCAAAATCTCACTCTCACCATCCTCAAATTGGATTCTTCTTCCTTCCGTAATTGCTTCTACTCGCCCATTTTTCTTCAAATTCCTACACTGTACTGTTGCATTTCTTTGATCTTGAATTCATATGCAAGATTTTAATTGTTTCAGAGGTTGAAGTTGCGAAAACCTCAACTGTTGCAGTACTCAAGCAGGCAGTGGAGGCTGCTTTTAGACACGTACCTGAGAAAATATCCTGGTGCGTTTGTTAATTTCACCAATTTTCATTTTAGAAAGTTTTTCCGTTGTTAATTTTCATAATCTTGCGTAGATCTACATGATGGAGAATATTAATTAGAGTATCTTATTATGCTTCAATTTTTTATTCAATTCCTATTTACATTATGATTTCCTTTAATCTCATGGAACAATGTATATAATAATGTTTCTTAATTATATTTTTAGTAAGATTATTGTCATTATTAAGTTTCAAATTACAAAATTAGCATAATCCGTTGATAATTGCCTAAATTTTATTTTTTCCTTGGTTTGATTGTGTAGGCCGCTTGTTTGGGGGCAATTTTGTTTATGCTATGAAGGACAGAAGTTAGTTAGAGAAACGGATTATCTTAGAGATTATGGTATCAAAGATGGTGATCAGGTTGGTGATTATTGTGTCAATTCATCATACTTAAATTTCTCTGTTCATGGCATTCCTGTAATCCTTATTTCTCTGTACTCTCCAAATAAATAGTTAATTTATAATCTATAGTCAGGGATCATATAATGGAAGGTTGATTAATGACTATATGAATCGTATGATTTTGATGTGGCTATAGTACTAATATAACAAAGGAAAATTAAGTCTGCACCAATTGTTTACTTTGATCAATATTATAGTTTAATTCATATATTGTGTTCTAGTTATAAGTCCACTGGAGTAACAAAAAAAAAAGAAGTTATAAGTCCACTGGTTGTGGCAATTGATAATTAGTATATATTTTTGTGGTTAATTTTTTAACTGGATGCTTCCTCCTGTCATTGGAATTTTACATTGAGAGATCATTAAAGCAATGAGTCATTCTCAAATCAGATCCTTGTTGAAAACAGTGCTTAAGCAGGGTTGACATAGTTTTGATTCTCATCAATCATTATGATGTGTTTTGATCTGTGCCTACTGTGGTGCAGCTTCGTTTCATTCGCCATGTATCCAACGTCTGTAATTTTCAAAGAAAACCAAAGAAACGAATTGTCAATTCTAAACAACATGGGAGGTACGAAGTTTTCAATCCAACTATGTATAATATTAGTAGTACTCTGCTTAGCATGTTGAAAATCGGCTATATCTAGTCTAGTTATAATACCTTATGATTTTTATCTCATTTTAATTATACTGAATCGCTTCGGTATCAGTAATGTGTTGAAATCATTGAAAATAAAGATACTGTAGCAGTATAAATACTCAAATAAGTGACCAGCCTGTAGAAATATTGATGGATAATATGCAAATGTACTTTAGTTAGACTTTGTGTATGTTGCAATCGTATGAATCACTGAGAAGGACACCGGACACATTGACACATCGGGACTATTAATAATTTAAGGAAATGAATTAATGAAATGTAATTCATGTTCCTCACTGGATATGTCTTTGATGAAAAGTGTCTATGTACGTTGCTATATTGTATCAACTATCAATCGAGTGCTTATGCTAGCTAGTTGGAAGGTGCAGGCCATCGTCACAAGTCAATAGATGTCTACAGTTAGAAAATGGTGATGAAGACAACATTGGTTTAGATAATATAGTCATAGAGAGTGGGAATATCCAGGATTGCAATGCAGAAGAAAATCGCCTTGGAGTAAGCAGTAGGTTAACTGGATATTTGGGAGGGATGTTCTCAGAGGCCAGGATGGCAGTTGTGAGGAAAGCTAGATTGGAAGGTGGGATTTCCAGAGGTATAGCCAGCAGTTTTAGGAAGGTTAAAGGGATTGTAGGCCATTGCAGAAAGCCGCATCAAAGACACACATGGACAGAGTCTCCAGGTTGATGATTTTATTCTATTGTAAATGCGGCACTGTTAAGGGATTTTATTCTACCACAGATACAGTGGCTCGTTGTCATTAGTATGGAAAATGCTAATAAGTGCTCATAAACTTAAAAGAAGAAATTTTTTCTTGAAATTTGTGTATTTCAACACATTGAAATTTTAAAAAGTAACTTTTTATACATTAAATTTGTATTTTATTTCCGTTTTTGAATTCTTAATAAGTGCCCTAAAGGCATTTGTTAGCATGAGCCTATTAGTATTACTGTACAGTTTATTCTTTTTCATTCACAGATAAGAATATTCAAAGTTCTGCAAACTGGTTGGTTTGCTAGAAATAGATAAAAATTCATGTTAAATTTTACACCAAACCGAGAAAAGAGAGAAAATGGGACGTGCATTGTCTGTGTAAATTAGTTTCACACCGACGTTCAATGAGAATTGAGAATTCGGTAGTCATTTTTTAAAACTTGTTGGAATATACCAAGCTTATATGGCAATGCGATTGTAATAAAAATATAATTAATTGATTTAACAATAAGTTCTTAAATATTCTTGAAGGTCTAAAATATATCAGAACAGCTATTTCTCCACACAGCCATTACATATAAATAAATTCATAAACTAAAAGTCAGTGCTAGCTCAGCCATCCACCAAGACGCATAACCTATATAACCTTGACAAGATAACAATGTTGCCATTGCCCAAGATTAGTTTATATCTTTCTGCAAGTCACAACACAAAATAAGAAAACAAATACTGTAAGAGAGAAGGAAATTACAATGAGGAGAATACAACATCATGCAAGAACGAATTAAAAAACAAGAAATGTAGAAAGACCGTCCAATACATATAAAAATGGCTTTTAAACAAAACCTTAAAACATTGAAAAAGCACCAATGACATGCTAAAACAATCCATGTCTCAGATCAAGGTTAATGTTAAATGGTTTCACCCAAAGAGAAAATAATGTTTAATGAGCCCCATTTAAAAATGAGGCATGTATACACAACAATGCCTAAGTGACTAAGTAGGATATGAAAGGTAAAAATATACAATAGAATTCAATAAGAACATCAAAATTAGCAAAAATATGCAAAATGGTGATGGGTACAGCTCGTAACCAAGTGTTACGATGCATATATCTCCCAAATTGAAGATAAACATCTAGAAATATAAAATTATCACATGTAATTTGTACAAAGAACAAAGTTATACAGCAAAAACATTCGATTTGAAAAGCTATTGCAAGCTTTATAAACATAGTGATTAGCATAGAGAACAATAGAATAAATGAAACATGTTATATGACTAAAATAAAAAGAAATATGTTGATAAAACACAACAAATTGTGGCAATGACACACAATACTGCATTACTAAAGGAGAGCATACAATTCCAACTCATTACCTATTCACCATTCCAAAAGTTTGATTTAATACCATAATCATGATTTTATCCCACACATAGCATATTACTACTCTTACTAAATAACTTTTAACTTAAAGCCACCATAATATGAAGATAGGACAGAAAAAGAACAGAAAAACATGAAAATGATCATTCAATCTTACGTTATTGTAGGGTCTCCATTGTTAGACAACAACCTGGCGCCGCGTTCAATATTGCCCGAGGTCGCGGCCGGTGCAACAGTCAGGACAGTTACATTTAGTAACTTCCTCAAGTTCATCGAGTTCAGCCATGACAGAAGGGTCATCTATGCTGTAGTTCGCCGGATAGGGAGGATAGACAGGTTGCCTTCATGTACAAAAAGAAAAAAATTGGAATAAGGAATGTGCAAAGATCGTTCAATACTTCTACATATCAAATATGGTTTTAAACAACCTTAGAACTTTGAAAAGAACCATAACAAATCATGTCTCCAATCAAATTTAAGGTTAAATGAGAGCCCTTTAAAGACGAGGAATGTGTACGTAAAGCAATATTTAAGTAGCAAATTAGAATGGAAAGGTAAAAATATGCAATCGAGTCCAATAAGAACATCATAAGTAACAAAAATATGCAAAATGGTGATAAGTTATAGGTCAAAGCCCGGTGTTTTGACGCATATATCTCCCACAGTGAAGACAAACATCTAGAATAATTAAATTATTACATGTAGTATGTAAAGACTAAAGAGTACAAAGCTGTACAGCAAAAACATTATGTTTGTGCAGTTATGGCAAGCTTTATAAACATAGTAATTGATAGGGACGCAATGATATTGGGCCAGCAAAGTGGGCCTAAGGAGTGGAAAGTGTATGTGAGGAGAAATAGGAAGTAGCACTGCTGATGTGGCAGTAGGGCCAGTTTGAGAGGGCGTGGTTTAGTTATGATTTATGTTAGGACAAAACTTAGGTATAATTTCTTAGGTGCTTTTCGTATGGTTCTTAACTAAAAATACAACTTTTTTGGAGATAACAAACTTTGAGAGAATTATGGATTTAAGGAAATCATGGTGAATTTAGTTAAGAACCATACGAAAAACATCTAAGGTTTATGTTATTAAGGATTGATCCGAGAAAGGGGGCAGAGAATTGTAATCTCTCTCTGTGGAGCAAGCTCAGCTCAGCCTCTGGGGAGGATTGGGGAGTGTGTTCTCATCTACATTTTCAATTTCTAATTCAATAATACTAACAATATTTCTACTCATTTGTGTTTATTGCTTGCTTTACTACTTCTCTGTTTTGAGGTATGCATCAGTGATTGTCACACAAAGTACAAACCAGTCAAATAATAGAATAAACATGTTACACGGCCGAAACAGAAAGAAGTGTATTGGAAAACATAATAAATAGTGGCAACTGACAATGACACACAACACTGAATGTTAAAGGAGAGCTTAGAATTCTAACTCATGATTTACGTATGATTTTATACCAAAATTGTGATTTTATCTCACATGTAGCATATTACTACTCTTACTACGGAACTCAAACTTAAAGCCACCACCATTATAAGAAATTAATTAGGAAAGCAAACTAAGATGAAAAAGAAAAAAGAACATAAAAAAGATGAAAATGATCCTTCAGTCTTATGTAAGTTCGTATGTGCATCCTCTACATTGAATCAAGAGTAAAATTTGTGCACCTCGATCTTTCCAACAAAAACTCATACATCATTTTAGAGTCTCCATGTATTCCATATCTCCGAAAGCAATCTATGATATCTTTGCGATGCACGGGAGGGGCAGCACCACAAGGAAATTCAAGACCATAGATATAAGTTTTACGGAACCAGTTGAACGTGCTTTGTTTATCTTCCTCTGAGGAGAATGTTGCTTCATGATTCTTGCACCAATTTTCAAACCCTTTTTGAAAATCCGCGTCAGTGACCTTGTATTCACACAGCGATTAGGCATAGAACACATGGAAATATTAAAATACAAATTATGGGAACGAATTGACACAAGATAGTTAAGTAAAAAAAAAACTTACCCCGTCAATTCCCTTTCTCTTTCTCTTGACTACAGAAGAAGAAGATGGATCTCTTTCATAATTGCGGTATCTTGACAGTGATGCTGAAAGGGGAAAATAAAGGTCAATAATCAAGCATATATGGGAAATGTTAGTAACTAAAAGAAAGTAAATTAGTACTAGCATACTGCATACATGAACTTCAAAGCCCTACTAATAGTCTAATACTACTCTAATGCATTTATGTTTTATAATTAATACCTGAACCACGGATTGATGAGTTTGGTAGCACTCGGTTATTGACATCAACGTCATGTCCATATGCAACTGCAATTGTAAAATTAACAGGGTAAATCTTAAGATGATAGTATTTGTTTAGAAAATGAAAAGGGTGAATAACAAGTACCATGTCCTCCACCGATAACTCTGGAAAGAGTCCAGAGTCCAGAATCCAATGTCCTATGGAACACTCCTTCATATATCTGAAATTCACCAATGAAAAAGATAAGCAGAAAATAAAATGGAAGGATTAAGGAGCGTGAGAGAAAGATTGCATACGAATTTGCAGGTGTCACGGATGAGATGAGATGAGTAGGACAATTGCTTTTCTGACTTTCAATACTTCCTAAAAACACAAGTAAAAGACTAAAATACCCCCAGCGGTAGTTAACTACAGCTGGCTTATAACTAAAAAACACGCTGGCTGTTAACTGCCGTTGGGTTTTTTGGTCATTTACTTGTGTTACTAATACACAATGAATGTCAAAAAAGTAATCTTCGACAAAGCATCTTCATCACAATTCACAAACACATAAACGATAGAGCTTCACGGGTACAGCTCAGCAAACTCAATGTTGTGGCAGCAATGTGATGTCCAGTCAACCCTGCTTGGTTAAGTTGTTGATTTGGTGATGCATGTTCAATATAACTGTCTGGTAAGACAATTGGTCGCCACCGGAAGAATTGATCAAGAAAAATTAAACAGAATATTAGAAACTCCAACACAAGAAAAACAAAATTTAGTCTTGCCTTGGCACACAAGATATCTCAATAATTACCAATAATACATTCATAAAACCCAAATATTCTTGAAAGCATAAAACAGGTATAACCTTCTCAAGCTTAAACTAATTACCTTAATTCTTCGGTCGAGAAGTCCATCAAGAGCAATAAATTGAGCAACATGGGAACCAAATCCTCCAATAGACCCTTCCTCAACGGTAATTAGAAAAGAATGGTGTTTACAAAGCTGCCTCAGAAGCTCGATGTCAAGGGGTTTGCAGAACCTTGCATCAGCAACAGTCACCTCAATGCCAAGATTTGCAAGAAGTGAATGAGCCTTTAGACAGTTCTGAACCATTGATCCATATCCCAATAAGGCAACATCTTTACCTTCAACAAGAATTCTTCCCTTTCCAATCTGTGTATGAATAAATTACTACCACTCCTAAGTTAAAGAGCGGAGATTGGATACTATGACAAAATATTGGGGAAGGTAAAAATGAAAGACACTTCCTTAAGTTTGAAATTAGTTTACCCTTTACAAAGTAATAGGTGTCAGCATGACTAAAGTTTATCAATAAAACAGTGTTGCTCAATTACCTCAATTGGAATTCCATCATGCATAGCTTCGTCTTTCCCAACCAAGGCACCCCTAGGATACCGAAAGCAAACTGGTTGGTCATTGATACGAACAGCAGTCGCCACCATGTGCACAAGTTCAGCCTCATCAGATGGTGCCATGACAATCATATTTGGTAAGCATGACATGAACGTTATATCAAATGCTCCACACTGGAGGGGACCATCTGAACCTACCAATCCTGCACTTGTAATGACAAAACGCACTGGAACTTTCTGTTGATCAACATCGTGAACCACCTGGACATGACACGTAACATGTTTGAATTCATAATTATTTTGACCATTATGTAATGTGCATGAGCTATCTATTCTGTTCTGCATACAAGTAGGCAGGCACATTCCCACCAACTCACATATTGCAAATTAAAATAAAACGGAATGATTGATTTTAGATACCTAATTACTTTCTCATGAAAGTGCCAGACCAGATATCCTCAATTCCCATACTTCCTTAGGGTCTGTTTGGGAGTTTAGGAGGGGATGACTTTGGGGAGTTTATTTTTCTTCACGTAAAAAAATCCTCCGAATTTGGGGGAACCAAAAAAATTTATTGGAGGAGGATTTTAGAGGATTTCTTAAAAATAAAAATAAAACATGAGGTGAAAGATTTCTATCTCATTCCCTCTCTTTCTGTCCCATCAAAGTCCTGCCATTCCCTCCTCTCCAAACCCCCAAACGAAGCCTAGGTTCATAAAGTACAATCCCCTTCATTGCTTACAATTTGGCAGTTAAGGCGTGAATCAGATATGTAGCACTCCTTCATTTTAACTAAAAAAGGACCTGCCCAATATATATCTAGGCCTAAAACAAACTTAAAAAGGGATCATTGTAAATCTCAGTAAATTAAATGAGGGGTCTTCACTAGGAAATAAGAGGCCTATCTTTAAAAAAAAAACATTATAAAATTAACAGTTTATTTATACAAGAGGGTTCCTATTTTTTTTTTAGCAAAAGATCATAATAAAATTAACAATTTAATTTTATAAAGTGGGGGTCTAAAAAAAAGCTTTAGTAGCTTTATCTCGTGACCTGCCCTGACAAAAGATAGGATGTTCTCTGAGAAATTCTTATTGTCTGTTACCTACATATAGTGGTTATCATGATAGCTTAAGCTGAAATAAGTATGAACCTGGTCATAGGCTCTCTGTAAAAAGGAAGAAGGT
>Ga0315915_1001002_pt1 | contig 32726 bp, 15 predicted proteins | sample MpolbnodulesMG_FD_207738 | JGI IMG/M metagenome (GOLD analysis project Ga0315915, IMG submission 207738) | Medicago polymorpha root nodule microbial communities from Los Angeles, California, United States - branched nodules | ecosystem: Host-associated > Plants > Roots > Nodule | place: USA... | reverse complement strand
GTTTAAGCTTAATTATAAACCAAAAATAAATAAGTTATTTATCATATTATATAAATGTGTATATGTGGGTTGTAGGGCTGAATTGTATAGTACCCTTACCTGCACCCATACCCATTTAAATTTGCGGGTAATTACCCGAATCCAAGGTTGGATCTATAAAAGTGGAATTTTACCCTACCCATTGCGGGATATTTTTGCAAGTACCCATCGAACCTGAGTCTAATTGTCATCCATATCAAGCAATAAGCTTTAAATTATACTCATTGTTTTTTCTTTCAAACAGCCTAATAGTTATAAATTCATCTTGAATAAGTTGAATATCTCGGATTCGAACTCATACCCCTGCATATATTATACAATGTCCTTATAAACTGATCGTATTACTCCTTAAGAAAAAAATCAATTTCTTTATTATTTCAATGCCAATGATAATTAAAAATAGTCATATTTTATTATTATTTTATAATTTAAAAAAATATTCATTTTTAAATAGTCATATTTTATCGGCTTTAATATTTTTTTACATATTTTAATTGTATTTTTTATTGTTTCGTAGTTTATAATAGGTGTTAAAATTACATGCTTATGATATTGTGAAACAAAAATAGGGAAAAACATGCCTTTGAAATTTGATTATATTAAAATGGACATGCAATAACATTTTCTTAGGTTTTTGTCGATAGATTTTAACACATAAGAGGAAAGAAGAATGTAATAAGTTTCTATGAGGATAAAGAAGTGAATATTTTTCTAATATGTTTAGCGTAAGAAGAGTGTGTATGTTTTATGAAGGAGAATATTATTTACTCATTTTTCTAGATAAGTTCAATGTTTTTTTGTCAAGCAATCTATTGGTTAAAATTCTTTTTTTATGGTAAATAAATGGGTAGCCGGGGTCCAAATTTCAATCCTACAATACATCGTCTCTAACAACTAGGTTATTCTCACGAGGACGATTAAGACCAAATTTTATCTGAAATTATCTTTATTCAAACTTCACATCTAAATGAACTCTAAATTTCCATGTCTCTTTTTCCATGAACCATAGATTAACGAAAACGAAAGCATCAACTTGTAAATTCAAATATTTGAATCTGTTTCAACACGGACAAATTTGGAACGCAGGTAAGGGACTGCGCAAACCAATGTTGACCGTAAAACAAAATTTAGAACATGGCCGAGCTTTTCCATTCACACAAGAAGAAGACGGTCAAGACAAATATGATTAGGATTTTAGACATCAATCATTATAGTAATATTTATTACTGCCTTGATTTTATTTTATTGAACTGTTTATTAATAGTAATATTTTCTATTTTTATTTAATAATTTCCAATTAACTCTTAATTTGTACCGTAAAGTACAAGAATTCCAATAAAAATAATGTGAAGATATCTTTCCCACAAATATCTCATAATTCCTAATAGAACCCTGAGTTGTAACCATTTTTGCCTGGACATTTGATTTGCATGCGTTGAGAATGTAATCTGGTTCGCTTTCTTACTTGTTGTAGCATGAAAAAACTTAGTGTTCAAGTCACTATCCTTATACCAAAAGTAGGGGTGTTCGCGGTCCGGATTGGATCGGTTTTGAAGGGAAAAGTCAACCGATCCAAAATAAAAATCATGTGCGGTTCGGTTCGATTTGGATGATTATTATAAAAAAATCCGATCCGATCCAATCCAAATGGACATGCAAAGTGCAACATGTAATTTTTTTATTAATATTAATATTACACATACACGGTAATATAATAAGTTTCATACAAAATATAACACAAATGTATTAAAGAAGTTAACATTATACAATGAAAATTATTGATTATATTTGAAATAGATGAAGTAATAATAATATAGATTAAATTAATGCAATATATAATACTAATAAAATAATAAATAATGTACTAAAATCTACTTTTGCGGTTCGGTTTGGTTCGGTCTTGAAAAGGTCATCCGAAATCCGATCCAACCATAGCGGTTTTTCCAAAACAACATCCAAACACATTCAAAAATATTCGGTTTTTTTACGGTTTTCGATTTTTTTAGATCGGTTTGCAGTTTTATTTTGGATCGGTTTGGATTTGAACAACCCTAACCAAAAGGCTTTAGCTCACTGTCGCCAAAGGAGATCAACCCTTATTAGCTCGCTGTCTTTAAACTATTGAAATATGGAGTATTAAAATCATTAACATCCACACGAGTTGTTTCCAATTTATTGTGAAAATCATATATTTCCAGTCGAAAGTTTTGAAAGTTCTATTTACACAACTAAATCATATCAAAATCACAAATCTCAAGTTTGTCAACAATGTTGATGCCATTCGTAACTTGCCAACACTGCGTAATGAAATCCACAAAACCTGGTTCTTCTAACCAAGCATTCTCAAACATGAATTGGTGCTTGTGATTATTAACCAGGACAACATGTTCACACATTAACCAAAGTGGGTAATGATATGACGATGTAGCAGATAAGCATTCTAATCGAGCATGCGGATAAAGCTGATACCAGCTATTAGAGCTCGATCTAATTTCACTTCAACTGCTTGACATGTGCCCAAGTTTTAAGCTTTTAAACCTCATAAACTGGTAACCCTCCATGTATATCAAACAACCCTGTGTTGAGTCTAAAACCAATGATAATCCAGTTAGGACGATCAACTCTGTCTTTATTTTCATTTGGAGATAGAATATCATTAAAGTCTTCAATGATAGACCAATGTAGCTAGACTTGAGACATGAGACAAATGCCTTAATAAGTTTTAAGAATTTCTCCTTCGACTCGCTTCTGGAACCCATAAAAACCTGTAAGACGTTGCTTTCCTTTAACCGGCCAGTCATCAATTTCCATATCTATGTGGTTTTGCGAAAAATTCATAATAGAGCAATTGAAATTTTAACACCAAAAAATAGCTATACCACCTCCCTTCCCTTCTCTATCAACATAAAAGCAAAAATCAAAACCCAAGACACATAACACAAATCACTTATATTATTCGAATTCATCATAGCCTAAAACAAAACCATATCATTCCGTTTGTATCGACAGATGAGGTATTTTAATTCTTGAAACCGTAGAATTTCGACAATTTTGTTTCCAAAATTATAGAATGACATCTTAGTTTTTAAAATTAAAGATGTCAATCAACTCAAAGAATCTTGCAATCCATTAGTAAGAATCTAGGTCACAAAATAAAAACGAACAATTCTTAAAAAATAAAAACCCAGCAATGACGCCAATGTAAAATTTTGACTTACTTCACGGTATTCACAGTCTAACTAAGTTAATGCTCAGGTTTCACTTGGGTGACATAGTTTTTGGTAATATTAATGTATTTTAGATGAGAGAGAATGATTTTTTTGGTTACAGATGAAAGAGAATGATAGATGAAGGAAAGAAATAATTTTATTTTTTTTTAACAAAAAAAATACATTATTTAAATAAGAGATAGTGATTGATTAACAGAAATATATGAATAATATCATCAACATCACCAAAGATTAATGTCATCCAAATGCAATTTGTTAATTAATGCACATCCTTTTCCAAGTACTTAAAAAAACCGTAAAGTACTTATCCTGGAAACGTAACAAAACAAAACAAAAAAACGGTAAAGTACTTGGGTCAATTTTAAAATTTACTATTTCTACTTTCCTAGTATAGTAATAAAAGTATTACACTGCAGTTTGACACCAAAAATGACAAAGGATACACCAACTTCTTTTGTAAGTTTACCAAATTGACTTGAGGAGTTGAGAATTTTATATTCTTGTTTGGTTGGTGATTATAATTAAGGATAAATAACGGCAACTCATGTATGTGCTCAAACACATGAAAAGTGGATGTATAAATCATAGTATAAGATACCAAGACAGCTAACTAGTAGTATCATTTATCTATTCTATTATAAGCAGTTAATGCACGTGGAACGTTAAATATCCCAATCCATTGAATCTTATTTAAATAGACGGTTAGAGAAGAAAAAAAATAACGCAATCAATAAACTCTGAATTATAGTTTCAAATTTTGAATTTACCAATGTTGTAAAATTATAATCCATTTCTGCTAGACAAAACTCGAATTAATTCATGAAAACATTTTTTGTTTTGTTTTTGGCATAAGCCTGCATAGTCAATGGACAAGTATTACACAAAGTTAAACAAATCCGTATTAATGTGTCTATATTGTTATATATGAATGATGACTCATTGACTCGTGAATTTGACAAGTGCATGTGAATGTGATGCTCACATCATACACTAACTGACAAATTATAGTAGTATTTTGTCTAGAGGAGACCAATTATATTATGTTTTAATTAGTCAATAATACTATATAGATAGTATATACTCCGTTTACATCAACATAAAAAACTACTTCTAGAATTCATTATAGACTTTTAAAATAAAAGCATTCTATAGGTGGTTCTTATGTCATCACTTTCAATCATTAAATATATTATAGGTTTATTAAATAGTGAAAATTGTAATATATTTGGAATTACAAGGATTCGGCTCAAATGTGTCTTAGAATATGAATCTGATTTATTTTTTGCTGCCCTTATAAATTCTCAAATGGACAACAAGTAAGTACTAGTAACGAGTTCATCATGCATTGCAAAAATAGAAATGTTCACAATAGCAGCAACACAATGCAATCACATTTAAATAATGAGGTATATTAATTGAATAGTATTTTTTTAATTTTAAAAAAGAAATGGCAAAAATCTTCTTTTTTTCTAAACCGCAAATTGTTAGATTAATGGATTGAAACTCAGCAACCTCTAAATTTTTATTCTTTTAACTCAAACTAGTTGTGCTAACTATTCCGAATTTGAACAACACATGTGGTCTTTGTTTATGTTATTATCATGCATATACCCGGTATATAGTTTTTAAAAAATTAACTAGCTAGCTAGTCTCAAAGAAAACTATAGAAAGGAAGAAAATAACGAGAACTTTGTATATTTTTAAGCATTGTTATCATTCAACCTCACTCTCACACAATAATGCACTACTGTATGACGTGTTATCCGTGTTCTAATTTATTCTTAATAATGAATTATTTGAATTATATTGTGGTTATTGTTAGTTGAAAACTCATTATCACATACACAATAATGCATGCAAAAATGAAGAGAGTACAATCAACTCGACACTTGTCCCTCATATATTTGAAATGAGACCTAGAAGCTAAACTGAAAGTAATAATATAATTGAAGAGAAAACGAAGCCAGACCCACCATTTCCATCTCCAACCACTTATCATCGACAACATATTGTACGTACAACAGGCTTGGATCAACTGGTCAAGAGTACCTTTCCATTATCTTCCCTTGAGTTTTTATCCATTTAACAAGTTTGAAATGAATGGTACAATTTAAAGAAAAACTTTGCATTATCTTGTAAAGGTTTAAATGTGTACGTTTTTAAAAAAATTGTTTATACAGACACCCTTGTTTTTTTACAAAGCCGAAATAAGCAAGAAAAAAAAGGTTTTAGGGCATATATTGAGATTTGTGTTCATCTAACATTTTTCGGTTTAATTTTAATGGTTGTATATAATCATAGTGGCAAGAGATTTGAATCTTTTAAATAAGTGGTGAGTTAAATCAAGACTCTTATATGAAAAAAAGATTAGTTCAGAAAGGAGAATCACCATTGTGTGTTTTAATAGGTTCTTCGAATGATATTAGTCGGTATTAAACAGTAGTAAATACTCCCTACTTATAAAATGACCACGAAAAAAATCATAAATATAAGAAAAATTATAGACAATCAAGTATTGCATTTCTTAGAAGTGTAAATGATTAATATTCTTAAACAAAAATTCCATGTGTTATTGGGTCCACTTGTCCGTAATAATTCTTTTTCATTTTTGGTAGAGTTCCACGGAGTGAAAATTAATGCGATTGGCATTCAAAATCAAGCATTTTATTTGGTCTTTATAATTGGAATCTAATCAATCTATAAATGCCATTTGCACCACAAACAAGTTGGGAAGAATGTCTTGTCAAAAAAAAAAAGTTTGGAAGAAGAGCCATGCTATTTTCAACAAAAGAAAGCATAGCGAATTTATTTAAAATGTTTTGAGCCGTTATATTTTATTCTTAGTGGAATAAACGTGTGACTTTGATTATGAAAAAATTAATGCTGCATTTATAATAAGTCTCTCTCACAAGGTTGTCGTGAAGAAATCTCCCGCGACACACAACATTTTCCTTGGAAGAATGTGTGCGAAATGGATTAGCATTTTGTTATATTACCGTGGATTATAGGAGTAATTTATATAAACAATGAGAATAACTAATTAGTGTACTGACTCTTACCTCTGATGAACTTTTACATCTAATGATTTTCATAATCACCATCCCAACTATTGTTGTTTCATTTCAAAGATCTGTCACATGATTTGAACAAGGCAACAATTTAAAAGATTGATAGTTAAATCTTCACTAGAAAACAATATGGAGAAAAGAAAATGGTAATTATTGTTTCATTGCAAATGCATTCTGTTTGTGTAAAAAATTGCACGAGGATTTGCACTTTTTTCTTGAAAAAGTTTATTGTTGCAACTTGACTTTGACTTGTTTTAAAATTCTTGTAACTTGGCGTACATATCAATATCTACTTTAGTACCATGCACATTTTACCCTTGGACAAAAATATTCATTTTCTTATATTAAAGTTTATTATGGTTTACTACAACAGACCCACTCATTTTCATGAATGTGTATTTTAGCATCATGCAACTTTTACCCTTAAACAAAAATATCCATTTTTTTACATTAAAGATTACTCCTTAATAAATTTGCTCACATCTCTTTTGAATTGTGCTAAAAGTAATTCTCAATCCTTATTAATTGTGCTCACCACTAATTGCTAGGAAAGAAAAGAAAACGGGAAAAAATAATTGGGTATTTGTACGGATTCGGATTTGGTGTTGTAGCAATGCACTCAATTTCCAATCTCATCTGATCATTTGAGATGGAATAGTTAAAATTGAAAACTGTTAAAATGATCACGACCGACAATTATGATCCAACATCTCATATGCTTTACATCACCCTGTTTTTACAACAGGAAATCTACTTTTGTATTTCCATACTCATATTGCCTTCTTCTTCTTCCTCTCTCGTCAATGTCTCTCTGCCCCCAAAAAAATTCATCATTATGGGTGTATAATTTAAAGGAAAATGATAACAAGTGCATTCGGAACACTCTTTAAGACCTTTATTAAATGATAACTTTTTATGAAATAAAAAAATTTGACCTTCTTACCGAATAATTTTTTATTTTAGAATTCTTAAACGAGACACTCGTTAGCAATAATCTAATTCTAAACCTTTCATCGTTGTTGTTCATTTGGTTTACTTTGTTTTATCATCATAAACATTATATTTATTTTATCATTTCATATCCCATGTTTTACTCCAGTAATTAACGTTTTTCATCTTCCATTAGCCTCAGCATTCAAGTAGAAGATGAAGAAAGAGGAAAGGTCACTGGCATTTTTTTATCTCTTCACTTGAGTTTAATTGACAGAGGGAGAGAAGAAAAGAAGAAATATTTGTACTAATAAAATGTTGAGGTATAATTCAAATTAGGTATATTTGTTTGTAATTGATAGATAGATTTAGTTACTTGTTATTCAAGTAACCAGTTTGTTAAATTTGTTAATTGAGTTATGATAGATATTTGGCAAGTGTGCCAAAACTATCGAAGTAATAATAAAGTTCGTATCCACGAGGACCGTTGTTAATTTCTACTTAGCAAGTTCGTTAAAATAAAGGATGTATTAAATTCAATGGTTGCCTTAGACAGTTGGATTAAGTGCTAAAAATAATAAGTGACTGACTGACTGTCATCAAGTTACTTATTATATAAGTAAACTTAACGATTGTAATCTATTAGAGATTTCGATTAAATAATTAATTTTGATTCTTTCACATTGTGTGCAATTCTCTCTTTTCTAAACTTCCATCCTTCTTCTTTTTAGTAACAAATAGTTCTAACTCTAACAAAGAAAACCATATCATAATTTACAAGAGTCACACCATAATTCATTGAGATGGTACCTCCATAATTAATAAATCCATAAATTATAGTTATACCCACAGATTTAATAATTCTTTAAGGTAAATAAATGAATATTTTTGTCCAAAGGTAAAAGGTGTGTGATGCAAAGTAGATCTTCGTGAAAATGAGTGAGTTTATTGTACCAGACTCAATCAATTAAAATAATCATTAAATTGTGAATTTACATTAATTGCAAGGATTTAACATCATATACATTGTTTTTCTCCTACTTATGTGATTTTTATTTGCTCAAACGAAAAGATCTGTTCGTCTTATTGCCTTTCCAAATATGGATCACACTGATTTTGGGTCTATCTATGCATGGACGAGGTTCTCAAGCAACTAAGTCCTTCTCAATGCATGTACTATTGTTTGACATAAATAAATGCACGTGTTGTCGGGTCCACAGCTTGAGCTAGACCAGGGATAAACTGATAATATCTATTCTTGCAACACTTCTAGCTAGCTCAACCATTGCCTCCACAAAATTCTCATTTCCATCAATTTTAGCTTCTTTTTTTTTTTTATATATAATTGTTGATTGAGTCTCATGCAGTTAAAATTAATGTGCCTAGTTTCTTTTGGTATCTCTTGTGCTCCCAGCAATGTGACTTTCGTAATAACCATCCCAACCATTGATGCTGTGTCAATGTGAAGCTCCTTCACAGCATCCGAATTTGGGTAACAATTTAAAACGAACTATAAAAGACAGATAACTAAATGTTCATTAGGTAATCCTATACACACATAAATCCTCTAAAAAAAACTATATACATTTAAATAAAGAAAAAAATAAAAGAGAGTATCATATACATTGTCAATTGCAAATGCAAACTGTTTGTGGAAATAATTGTACAAGGATAAGATGAAGTACTATATAAAAAAAAGATAATATTTGTTGTGTGCAAGTGTGAGTTATATGTCCCACATCGGATAGAAAAGTAAAGGTTGAACATCTTATAAGTAAGAGGACCCATAAACCCACTGCCTTAATGTTTTGGGTAAGAGTGTGGTGTTTCTTTTGCTTGTGTGGTTGCTCTAACCTCGATGTGCATGGTCCCTCAGAGCTCCCCTCCTGACCCAACAATATTTACATGCGTTGTAATGTCTTATAATCAGGGGCAGATCTAGTGTGGCAGCTGCCACACCAGATTACAGCCCAATATTTTTCTTATTAATATATTAGTCCGAAAAGATAATATATATGACATAATTAGACAATGTTTCACAAGTCAATGCAACTCCCAACACCACGGTTTTTAATTTTTCTTTTAAGAAGAAATAGCCACTTCACTGTAGTGCTTTTTCTGTTTAATTTTCGCATTACTAAAATATATCGTATTATAAATCAAATGTACACTAAAAATTTTCTTTTGTAATTTTGCCACACCAAACCATCATATCTCACTGCAGCCTCATCGGAAACACTCTCCTCCCATGATTGATATGAGATAATAGCATCAAACATAGGCAGTTTAGACATAAACTCATATCAATCAAACTAACAAAGCCAAAATGTCTTGCTTTTACTCAATCAGACATCAACCTGAGTAGTGAGCACCAAAAGGATGTCCAACAAATTCGAGGATCACTATATGGAACCAATTAAAAATAGCATACCACACTTTTGAAGAAAATGAACGATGTTTAATTGGTTACAAGAAATGAACAATGTCAAACTGTTTTTTGGGCTCAACTTTTAACATTAGACACCATAGAAATATACGGTTTTCATTTGTTTATTGATATTCTGTCTCTCATCGGATCAGATGATGATTTGAAAAATTCACTAACTCAGATGTATTTATACGGCGTTAGTTTTTCGTACGTGTCCAAATAACAGCTCCCCCAAACAATTGTAAAGTTTATTCTTCAAAATTGTAATGTCATATTTTATGTTTTTAACTAAATCTTATATTTCAAGTTAATTTATACATTTAATCTTTATAAAAATGTATTTTTATCATAATTTCAAATTATAAAATTTCATCTATATTTGACAGATGACAGAATTTTTTTTTTGAAGTTAATTGTTGTTCAGTTAGTTTATTTTCTACTAAATTTCGAATTTATTCGTCCTCGTGAGCTTAGTTCAATTGGCAGGACATTGCATAATTTATGCAGGGACAGGGGTTCGTTCCACTTCTCCACATTTAAAATGTGTGAGCTCCAGCCACTAGACTACTTGACAAAAAAAAAAATTTCGAATTTATTCATAGATGTTATTCATTTTTTTTTTTACACTATGTTATCTGGTACAAATCTTTGAGGGATGCCAAATCTTACAAAGTTCTACTATTAGTTCATTTTTTGATTCATGTTCTATTAAGTATACTTATAATTCATGTTATATGTATACTTTTGAATAAATTTAAAGATTAGTCTACATATATCTATAATTCTAAAGATGAGTATAATTTTAATCATGGAAAATGCTAAATGTCCCGAAACCCCTGTTACCACGTAGGAGTTCTTAAAGAAGGTCGCTAAATCAGCAATAGAGGACATCTCCAAATCTATGGATCACTCATTCTTCCATTGGGGACAGGATACCTCATTAATTTTGCTGTTGAGTGAGTTTTATTTAGGTGTGCCTCACTTTCGTTTGTGCTCATAGTCATAGGTAGAAATTTTCTTCTTCATGTGGCCCTGCTTTTGATTTGTCTGAATATTTATTTATTAGATTCAGTGGGAATAGTCCATAGAGAGAGAGGTCTTTGGCGGTGGACATGGTGGACATGTTATGTTGGGGTTAGTGGTGGTGGCAAGAGGTTATAGTTATACGGTGCATTTCTATTTCTAATATAAATAAAAGAAACCGTATTTATAGAAGTATATATCGCATAAAATTGTTTTCGTGGTCTATTTGTGAGATTGTCGTCTCTCGCAAAAAATAGCACCACTCTTTAATCATATGTATGTTATATTTCTAATCTTTAGCATTATATGTATGTTATACATATGTTATATTAATTCTAAAGATTAGTATAGGGTATAATTCATCTATGAATAAATCTTACAAAGTACATGTATAATTCTAAAATGATGCACAAAAGTATACGTATAATTTATGTGTACCTTTGAAATATTTAAATGAGTTTTTGGCTTTTGCAGGAATATTTAGAATATTATAAGAATATCTCCTAAAATATAGAATTATTTTACAAAGTATGAATTTTTTATGTTTTTGACGTACAAAAATTCATATTTAATTCACGTTTTGTTAAAAATTATATTTTTTTCAAGAGAGATTCTTATAATTTTTAACAAAAACATGAATTAAATATGATTTTTTGCGCGTCAAAAACATAAAAATTCATATCATAGTCCCTACTTTTAATTCTTTTTTTAATTCGTTTTTCATCACCACTTTTAGTCTTGCTATTAATTACAGTATAATTTTCCTTAAACCACATTATGTACTTGAGCCTGCAGATGTACATGTTTCCAATTTGAATGACAATTTGATTAGAGCTCACTCTTTTTTCCTGAACATTCCAAAGCATGACACTGGTTACAATGGGTCAACACACCAAACCGAAGAACATGTATTTCATTCAACAATATACACTTTACTCATCTTATAAAGTGACTGTACCGGATACAGTCACTTGTATTAACACTCTGACTTTAATTCTGCACAATGTACCGTTTACTCATCTTATAAAGTGACTGTACCGGATACAGTCACTTGTATTAACACTCTGACTTTAATTCTGCACAATGTACCGTTTACTCATCTTATAAATTCCCTAATTCATTTGTCAAAATACTCTAGTTCGTGAGTTTTTTCTTCAAGTTTTTTCCACCTATGAAAATACTAATACACAATGCAATGCTTCTTTAGTGTGGTGTGAAAGCATATCATTTTTAGTTATATTGATTTTTGTCGGGCAATGAGTGTCTTTGTATATAATTAAATTATGGGTCTTGTTAACGAGTATACTCAGACATTCTTTAAGGTTTCCCAATTAAGAAATTATTTCTTAAAATTTTAACACTTCAATTTCTGATGCATTGAATGCACAATTTTCCATAAAAATTTACTATTTCAAGTTCTTAAAGAGTGCTCTTAGGACACTCGTTAACATTTCCCTTAAATTATTTATCATTTTCTTAACCTTTTTCCTAATAAGATGAGTTAGACATCAATCTAGACCTCTAGTTCTTTATCATCTCCTTGATTATGGTCAATATGATTAGTCCCATTTCCATTGGATAACTCCTTCAAGTCCCTCTTAATCACACAGTTGCTCACAAATTCCTCTCCCCAATCCCAAACATGCAACACAACATACGTCCCAATTCCCCCCAATCAACCCATAAGCTATAGAATACGTTAAGGGCATCAATAAAATTGTCACAAATGCTGGCACAACTTCCCTCGTATCATCCCAATTAATCTAAACCACACATCTCATCATCATCACTCCAACCAAAATCAATGGTGGACCGGTGGAATAGCCGCCAATGATGGCGTAAAAAAGAAAGCGAAGAAAAAATACCCTGCAACGGTTAATACAGTCAATCATGTCCGTCAACCTTCACGAATACCGGTTGATGATTCTAATAAACGTCGTCACCGACGATGTGCCCAAAAATGAGCCCACGACAATCGATGACGCGTCCGCCATGAAAGCAAAATATTGACCCTCAAAATCACCTTTAATATCTAAAAACCCTGCAAATCTAGCCATTGAATATAAAGTACCTGTTGTGTCCAAAATATCAACATACAAAAATGTGAACAAAGCTTCCCAAAATGAACCTTTGCTCATACCCTTAAAAACTCAATGCTCCAGCTGTATTCTTAATAAAATGCACATCCACTACCTTCTTAAAATAATTGTACCCTGAGTTACCTAATTCAGTATTAGGGAACACCGTAACAGCAGTGTTCCTAGACCATGAAATCACAGTGACGAAAACAATGTCGTATATCATAGCTCCCTTGATATTTTTCATCAAACAATATGCTATGATCACAAACCCATCCAAACCAAGCCACAACGTTGGACTCTCCATCCTATTCTTCAAACACAATATTTTGTCTGAAACCGTGCCACCTATATAAATTGTAATTAATAATAATCAGTCTGATTATTTATTTATTTATTGAAGAAATTAGTCCGATTATTTAACCCATAATTCCATATAGTATTGTAGTAATACTAGTATATTAATCAAACAAATGAATATCATACATTTTTTTTATAAACCAAAACATCTCCACATAAATAGACTAACTATTCAAGGTGTCTCAAAGGATAACTTCTCTGAACATATATTATTCTATATTCACCTGCTGCCAAGAATCGAATCATAAGTTCAATGACAAAAGACTCGAACATCCACCACTTGTGTCAGTGTCACACATCATATGTTGGTTAATACTATACATTTTACTGTATGTAGTTTGAATTTTATTATCAATTGAATTTTAAAGATTGATGTATTATGGATCATAAAAGGCAAAAAAAAATACTAAAATTATGCACTACCTGGAAGCAAACTAACTGTTCCGTTAACTGTCGTTAGGACGGGAGCTAACGCCGTTAAATCTGATCTTGGGCAACCTCCAAGTGTTAGCAACGTTGATGGGCTATGCGCCTATACCCAATAAGCCTAATACCTTCACTACATTGAAGCCCCATAAAAGCTAAGAAAAGCCCAATTCCAACAGAAGAAGAATCTTTAACAGGCTTAGGAATAAGTTTAGCAAGCTTAGCACGAAATCCAACGGCTGAAATGAAAAGAAAGATTAACCCTTCAAAGAAAATAACGGTTAAACCTGTTCCATAAGAAACCAAACTCGACCCATGAAACCCGACAACAGAATCAGCAAAATAAGCATTTGCACCCATTCTAGGAGCTAAAGCTAATGGAAGATTTGCAAAGATTCCCATTTTGGTGCAACTAATGATGGAAGATGCGACGGTGGCGACGATGAGGCCGCGACGAGTTTGTTCGACGCATGCAGTGTAGCCCGGGTTGACGGGCGGGTATTTGCACGCGGGTTGGGTTGGATGAGGATATAGGGTGGGCAGTTGGTGAGGGGGATTTTGGGGTTGGAGCAGAGGGATTGTGCAGTTGGAGATGGTACATGTTCCACCGGAGTTGGACAATATGGCAGCGTTGACGGCGAGGATGTAAGCCATGGTGAGGAATGTGGCGGTGCCGGCACGGAGTTCGGTTGTAAAAGGTGTGTTACGTTGAGTGAGTTTGAAGTGTTTTCTGGTTGTGTTGTTGGAGGGGTGTGGATAGTAATGTGTAATAATGCGTAAGAATTTTTATTTTAATAACTAGTTGTATGTAAGATAGTAATTAGTAAATGAGGTAGTTTAATTGTTATGTGTATGGTACGTATGATATGAAATGGTGATGAGTGAAAGAGAAGAGAGAATGGATGTTTTATGGGTGGTAAAAGGAATTAGAGTTCATTAAGAATAGATGAATGTTGAAGGACTGGAGAATGGTGTTACGTGTGGGGATTAATTTCATGCTATTGTGGAGCTCTTATTTACATTCGAGATTTACTTTTCCCACCATATGACTTTCCTCACACGCCCTATTTTTTTCAAAAATGCCCTTGAAGTTTACGGGACTCTGCCCTCAAAATCCAAAATTCCATCATTTACACCCTTTTTTTCATGGTGCTGATGCAATCCGGATTACGCAATCCGGACAACACCATCACCAATTCTGAACATGTTTGTAACATTGATAGTCATTTTAAGGACAATATTAATCTTCCTAGCTTTCATCCTTGTGTTTTTATGATCAAGACTCCCTTAGAAGAGACTTCTTACAGGACTCCGCTTTCAAAATCCAAAATTCCATCATTTAGACCCTTTTTTTTCATGGTACTAATGCAATCCGGATTACGTAATCCGGACTACAAAGGGGCATTTTTGAAAATTTTATAAGACGCGCGAGAAGACAACAGGGTGGGAAAAGTAATACTCTTTACATTCCCTTTGTTGATCCTATTGGACCTTGTTAAGCCAACATATGGGTCCCTTTAAAAGTTGATGAATCTTCCTTACAACATTGGAATTTGAATATTTAACATTTGTTTTATCTCGGTGTCTCTTTTTGCATCGCATCTTAAAGAGAGAAATCATATATGAATATATATTTTGCAACAATTATTTTGACAATTTTATGTATACAAGGGTATTCTTTAAAAAAATGTAGATAATGGTATTTTCATAAAAGCAAAAGAAAGAAAAGTTTCAAAACAAATGCTTTTGCAAATATGCCTCTATGTTCAAAATAGTTGTTGCAAAATAAATATGTATGGTTTCTCTAAATATATCATAGTGTTAATAAGTTTATAAGGTGTTTCACATCAGATGATCAGAATTTGTGTAAGAAAATCATCTCCGTGATATATATGCATAAACACAAGCAATGTAGATTCCAGTAACCAGCTAGAGTACCTTCCTCAACATTGATAAACACATAATTTTTTGCAAACCATGTTATCTAGGAATAAGAATTGATTTGAGAACATGAAGATGAAATAAAGGTCTTTATGGAATATGGGGACCATTTGTCTCTCAACTCTGTTGCTATCACTGCCAAAAGGGCTAGCTTCCAAACAAGTGATGAAGTTGTTCATATGTTGCTTTCAAGGTTCTATGATAACAACGAGGAAGCAATAATTTTTAAGTGACACAATTACATTCCCACCACCTTCTTTCCCTTTCCTTTTCTCATTTTGAGAAATTATATGTTGTTTTATCGCTTATGTATTTCTATTTGACTTGAGTTTGTGATATTTAATTAGATGATATATAATTAAAAAGTCATTCATTGTGAAAGGGGAGAAGTACAATTGAAAAAAAAATAGATTTTTTTTTTTTTTATAAAAACAAAACGATATTCATTCATTCAAATTGATAGAATACATCAAAGACAATAACATGATCAATATCGCTAAAAACGTAAAGGGTGAATCTGCGAACAAACTCACATCACCCAAATTAATAGCATACAACGACAAAATGCATACATATAATATGATAAAATCTAAATCAGCAAAATATTCATGCTTCCGAATCTACAATGTTGACGCCCAAATAATTAATTGAATATGTGATTGTCTGAAGTTGATCTTTCAATAAGAACCAAACGAACACCGCACAACAAGATGCGAAATCAAATTACGCCGCACAAGACGACGAACAACACAACGTTGTACTCAGACGACAAAATCACAAAAAAAACCTGATATGTGTGGAAGCCACTTATTTAGATTATCGTCACATTAAAAACTAAAGAATGACACTTATTTCAAAACATTTTATTAAAATACGACATTTGTTGCAAGTTTAATGTATTGATCAGGAAGTTAATTGAGAATATCAAACTGGGAGTGTTGGTAGCTTTTTTTTTAGATAAATAAATTTAGAGTGAGCAGATGATGTTCCAATTTAAAATAGGGAATATATTTGAATTCAAAGAGCACTTATTTAGAGACTTATATTTACCTCCTCTAAACACACTAACACGACTTGATCTCGAACCTTCTTCGGATCTAAACCTATCTTTTACCACCAGACAAAATCCTAGGAGTTTATAGTGCACGCATGTTTAATTTTCATTTTCATTTTCCATGTCCAATTAACTTGCATTGCTTGAAAGGTGGCGTTTAATTGGGTGTTAATTGCTCCTTTCAACATTGTTAGTGGATTGCAGGTGAATCCAACTTAACTAAGATTTGTTTGCCAATTAATTTGATGATCCACAACATATATATGCACTATTTAGTTGAAGTTTTAAACCGACCAAGACAATTAAGTAGTATTAGTTCCATTATCACTGCTATACCAATGAAAGTTGCTTGTGATTCATGAACGTTGACTTGAAGTAAAAGATCCGAGCAATATTTGTCAAAGTTCAATCTAGTATGCTTGTTTGGTTGGTTTTCACTTGCTCTGAATATGACAAACAACTTTTTGGTGGGATTTACACTGTCTCGACAGTGTTGAAAAAAGTTGAGCATCATTTCAAACAAGTAAATGGCAATAAATATAATTAAGAGCGGATTAAAGAGTGGGAGTGTGGGACCACTAAGTCTTTATTTGAGCTCACTCACAAGGGTTTTGATAATACTCCATCCATTTTTAAATATAAGCAAATTTTACTTTTAAGGTTCATTTAATATAGTCCATATTATAAACCACATACATCATTAATTGATTGAACCTAAAAAGTAAAATTTGTTTATATTTAGAAACGGAGGGAGTAAGTGTTTTGATGGGGTAGCACTTGAGTGACATAGAGTTGGGTGACATTGGTGACATTGGACAATCACAATGTCACAATGTTTGTGAAATTGAGCATTGTGACATTGTGATTGGTCAATGTCACCCAACTCTATGTCACCCAAGTGCTATCCGTTTTGATGATAGTTAAGGAAACAAAAAGTTAAATTCATACTTTTTACCATTTTCCAACACAATATTTTTATTTTGTTATCTTAACCCATGTCTTAAGGATACTTTTAGCATTTTCCAATAAATAATATCTACAAATAATTTTGATAACCTAACCAAAAATTAATTAATTTCAACCATAAAATGTCGTGCATGTTGACAAAAAAATCTAATGAAAATGAAATGTTTCAAGGTTTATTTTAGGTCTCTGTACTCTACTAGTTTTTCCTCTGGTTCTCTCTTAAATTAAGAGGTGAGAAAAACATGAGAAGAAATACAGAAATGAAGATGACATATTGCTAATCTTATGCTGTGAGTAGGAAGAAAGCACTTCGACATTTAGAATATGTCCTATTGTTGGTCTATTGCTTGACCAAACTACAAAAGGACGATATCATCTAAGTTATTTTTAATTGCTACTATTAAACTCTTTCGAGTTGGGAATGGGAGGGGGAAGAGGAGGTGGGGTACCCTGGGTTGGATCATGGATGTATAAATGCTAAGTACAACCTATAATGAAAACAGGCAAAAAAAACCAAAGAATTGTAACTTAGGTATGAAGCATATGGTCGGCAAATTGTTGAATGTGCTACCCAATAAGACAATGCTTTCATCTCCTAAGAAATGTTTTATTTTATCACTCATCGTTGTGTTTGATATGATTTATGGGTTCTCCATATTTGACATACTTTAAAATTTGTACATGATTCGAGAAGATTTTGAACGGATCTCAAGCGACGGTCGTAGTACTAGAGTCCAGAAATATGACGGGGGAGTGGAGCTCCCAAGCGGAGACAATGTGGAAGACCAATTTCAATCAAGGTGAAAATTGTTCGAGTTAATTGAAACATCTCGAAACAAGTTTCACATTGCTCATTATGATAAATGAAAGGAACGCTATTGCACCATGAGGAGAAAGACAAAGATTATACTACTTAGCTAGGCATCATAAGTACTCGTGTAGCAATTACTTGTGTAGCAAGTCATCACATTAGTTAGCTAGATTCTTGTATTCGATGGATGCTACCACACCATAGGTACATTCCAGTATTGTCTTATAGGGATATCAGATTCCATTTATGGTACCTTATATGACAATCATAATATAGTATTAGTTTCCCTATTTCTTAGAGAGTTGGAAAGTTTAGTTACATCCTATGCGTTTTCGGTTATGCTTCCATTGCACTCATCATTATTTGTTGATTTTCTGCAATCTTCATTAGTTTTTTTGTTGATTTGTTATTGATCTTCATCAATATTTTCTTATTTCACATCGATTTTCATTGATTTGTTCGTTGATTTTCATCAACATCTTGTGTTATATGTTCTTGTTTTTCATTAATTTTTCATCAATTTTCATCTTAATCATGCCTCCAAGTCAAATTTGAGTTTCATATCCAAACGACAGACCTAATTGTACTTTGTCTTTTACTTCTTGTTATGCTCCACTAGATTGATAAAATTATTTGTTAACTTTATCTAGTCTAGTCTAGTTATAATTTGTATCATGCACACTTAATACATGTGATTGCATCAAACACATCATTGGAGCCTCAATTGTTAGATGAACTTCTTGTTATTATTGCCTAGACCAGACTAGATGAACTTTATCTAAAGAAATAGAAGATACATTGAATATTCCCTACGTAACAAACTTATAAGAACAAGCCACTACACTTATTAAGGTAAGTGGTTGTATATTTAATTATTGTCAATTTCAGATAAAAAATAATAACATATTTCCACAAAATATCCATCATCAACAAAAAAAAAAGGAAAAATGACGTGTATCTTTGCATGTTCCATAAAACAATTACTCCCTTAAGCTTATTATCGACACCGTTTCATATTTATTCATGCATTTTCATGTCAATTTAGCTCATGATTCAAAGCTTTCATGTTAAATGACATTTCTTCTTGTTTTTATCATTTTCCCGTTGTTAAAAACTAATATTACCAAAAAAGTTGCTACATAAACTTGGCGTCAACTGAATATTCTTAGACTTTAAATTTTGGGACATGTTTGCCTCTAAGAATGGAGTTAATATAATTTTAAGAAATTAAAGTTGAAACATGCATTGCACAACAACTAGAGTCTATTGACAATTGTTAATTTAAAATGCCTCTCGATGTTGATTGGAACACCCATTTGAATCTTGAGATCTTTGTGAACAAAGTGAAAACTCACAGTTGTTATCCAGATATACATTATAATCTTCATCCGGGGAGGAGAGGAAGAAAACAAATCTCAATAATCATTTTGCCACATGAATGTAGAAATTTCAATCAAAGGTCGTTGAGGTAAAAGAAAATATGAAGAATAGCATGAACACTATAATTGAATATGAAACTAGTCAACAAAATCAAATCGTAAAATTATACCTAACTTTTTAGTTTTTTTTTTTACTTAAATGGGTGCAATTTAGTTTAAAAAAACCGAGATGGCTTTTAAAACTCGAGCAATTTGATTATTGGATCGATTAAATGGTATGTTTGTTTCAACTTTAAAAAATAAATAGATTTTATGTTAAAAGAATCTAAAGATTTTAAAATAAATGAAAAAGATATTTTGACAACATGAAAGTTGTCCAACAACGTATGAACATAGTTTTAATTTTTATATGATATTCTCTCTATCCTCTAACCACTTTTACATTCATATTTTTATGTATTTTGCACTTTATATTTTTATAAGTTGTCAAAATTTAGATGTCAAAATATCAACGCTCTAAGATAAATATGAAACTATTCCAATGTTTTGGGTGAATTAAAATAAATCAAAAGAAAATAATAGAAAAGACACACTAAGTGCCCAGGGTATCCCTAGACAACTGATCTAAGAGCCCATGAGGCGGAGATGACCATGTAGTGACATCCATAGCGGAAGAATTTTCGTATTTTGCCAACTAATCAGCACTAAGATTAGCTTCTCGAAATATATGATGCAAGACTAGATCAGGGGCATGGTCAATCAAACCGGTAATCCCTAGCAGCAAGGAACTGTATTCATGAAACTCTAACTCATTTCTTCGAGTCAACAACTGAATAGCCTATAGGCTATCTGATTCTACGATTGTTCTTGAATGCCCATGCTGAAGCAGAATAGTGATACCATGATAAATTGCAAAAAGTTCAGCAAATAACACACCATCTTGTCCATCATTGGAGGAGAATCCATCAAGCCATTTGCCTTTATCGTCTCAAATAAGACCACCAACACCAATCCCTCCACGAGAGTTGCAACTTTCATCAACATACAATTTCACAGGACGTGGTTGTGAAACTATTTCTGTTTGTATACTATTAACTGTAAAAATCATTTTTTAAATGAGTTTTAACTTGTTCTATGTTAACTCTTTTTTTTTAAAATATGGATTTGAAAAGAAATTAAACTTAATTACTTTTCATTTTAGATTTAAAAATGATTTTTCTTATAAAATAAGTTTTTTAAAAATCCTAAACAAGCACTTAAAAATAACAAAAATGACTTTTTTTTTTTAAAAAAAAGATCATAAAATAAAATCATAAACAAGCGGACCCAAGGTACCTAATTAACCTTATTTATTTTTGTTAGTTTTTATGTTTTTAAGGAACCTGATTTATTTTTAAACACCGCCTTATTATAGAGCATGTCACAAACAACATAAACCTCTCCAAATTCATATGTGCTGATATAGAAATGAGGATAAGACAATTTGGATGAAGGTGATGATTGGTGAATATGAGTTGCACTATGATTGGTGGATATATTATGGGTCACAACAAAATTCAATTTATTTATTCACTTATATACATGTAAAATCACCATCAATAGTGAGTTAATATGTCTTTTTGACTACTATAAAAAACAAAATACGACTTTTTTACTAAAATTAACATTTTTGTTCATAGCTAAGCCATTTTTGTGAAATATCTAACTATCCATTTACATCTTCTTTTCTCATTTTTTAATTATATTAATCAGGCCAACTCTTTATAAGGAATATTAAAAGGAATAATAAGGCCATCTCAAACAAAATAGGACTTTTCTCATTCTTCATAGGTATTTTTTTAAAAGGAAAATTTCATTCATTAAAGCAACTCAAGTCGTGTTAAAAATTGCTGAATTTTTAAAATTACATGTGGCATACTAATTTAATAGACTATATTTGAAGCTTATAAAACTACATTAAAACTTGACTCATAGAGTGTCTAGAGTGTCTCTACCCTTCCTCTTTTTTTTAAGAGAAACAAATCAATTCATTTCAATAGATAAAATATGTCAAATATATGACGGTGCCTCATCATAAATACATGAGTTAGACTCGGATGAGACTGCCTTAACTAATTCATGAGTGATCTCATTTGCTTGCCTCATATTAAACTCAACATGAGAGTTTTGAAACCTATCATGGAACAACTATCTACATGTATTAATAATACAACCAAACTCACTATGATCATCTATGTTTGCATGAAAAGAATTTAGAGCCTGTTGTGAGTCTAATGAAAAATCAACATTATCAAATTGTAGATCAAATATCCATTGAAGTGTCGTTTGTAATCCAACTGCCTCACCTATAACAACATCACAAAGGGGAGAAAACCAATCGGTTATTGCAAAAACATACTCTCCGACATCATCTAAGATACACATACCAAGACCAAACGATTAAGTGAAGAAGAAAAAGAAACATATGATGCATTTGTAGCGACCTCTTGCTGGCTTTTCTCATCAAACAATCTCTTAAGAAGTGGCTCCGGCTGATTCACAACTATAGGTGCACCACCCTCTCTTCTTATGCATTGCACTGCACTAATATTTGACTTAAGTATGTTTTTGTGATTGTGATAAGCTAATTTTGAATATATGTGAATTTTTGTCTTTGAACCTTCTAACATACTCTATCCTGTCTTAAATATAAAATAATATTTTTATTTTAGGTTCATTGAATATAAAAAAAGATTCTTCTTTTATATTTAAAAACAAAAGATGTATATTATTTTTTAGGTTCATAGACAAAAGATGTAATGTTTTTTTTTATAATTTAGATGGTAAAAAACTAATGAACTTTTTTTTAATAGAGATCATCAAAATCAAAATCCTTAAAGTATTTTTTTAGCAAAATAAAAATAAAAATATTTATCCATTAATTTTTTCTTCCTATTTCTCTCTCTTCTTATCTTCTTTCTCTCTCTTCTATAACGCATAGTTTCCTTTTCTCTTTCTCTCTCTTCTTTTGCGGAACCCAAACACCACGACGGAGCCTCCGACCCGAATCAGCTCCGAACACCTTCATCTGCTTCTCCTTCATTCGCATTTCGCTCCCATTTTCTTCTTCTCGTTCTCTCCATTACCACCGAATCTGTAAGCATTCGATTCTCATTCCATTTTCCTTTCGATTGATGGGACAATCACCATTGTTGAAGCTCAAAATCGTTCTTAATTTTTTATTTACAAAGTTCGTAAATTTCGATTTTTTAATGTGCATTAGCTTGTACAATAGGCTAATTTCATTTCTATTTTTTGAATTTCTGGTAAAAGATTCTAATTTTGTTTATTTCTATTTTTTTGTTTTTGTTGCTTTTTTAGGTTTGGGATTTTAGGGTTCTGAAGTTCTTGGTGATAAAATTCTGTTGGGTATTGATTTTGAGGAAGAAAGGTAAAGAGGGTTATTAGGGTTTTCTTGAAAGCATTGATTTTTATTGGATATAGTTAAGAAAAAGGAAGAAGGTTAGGGTTAGAGGATAATGTGTATACTGTGTGTGATTCAGAAGTTATCTCGCCGGGTTGCTACTGTGCTACCATGGTTGGTTATACCATTGATTGGTTTATGGGCACTTTCACAACTTCTCCCGCCGGCTTTTCGGTTTGAGATTACTTCGCCGAGACTGGCTTGTGTTTTTGTGTTGTTGGTTACTCTCTTTTGGTATGAGATTTTGATGCCTCAACTGTCGGCTTGGCGGGTAAGGAGGAATGCTAGGCTTAGGGAGAGGAAGAGGTTTGAGGCATTAGAGATGCAAAAACTAAGGAAGACAGCGACGAGGAGGTGTCGGAATTGTTATAATCCGTATAGGGATCAAAACCCTGGTGGGGGTCGGTTTATGTGTTCGTATTGTGGGCATGTTTCAAAGAGACCGGCGTTAGACTTGCCGCCAGGGTTGGGGATTTCGAATTCTGGCATTGTTAAAGAGTTGGTTGGTAAAAGTGGAAAAATATTAAATGGCAAGGTTTGGTCTGAAAATGGATGGATGTGCGGTCAGGACTGGTTGGAGAATGGAAATTGGATAGGTGGGCCTGTTCCAGGTAATCCCGGAAACTGGAAGGGCAATGAGAATGCTGGTCTTTTTGGAGGAGATGAGCATTGTGTAACAGATAGCTCGTATTCCGGTATTTTGTTTTTTATTTGTAAAATTTTGACATATTTTTTCTTGAGCATTAGATGGCTCTGGAGAAAGATTTTTAGAATTAGTTCAAGGGAAGAATGTTCATCGGATGCTGAACATAGGGCACTCTTAGCAAAACGGGGTGAGAATGGAGAAAGTCTTAATGAAAGTAGAGGGGAAAAGGCACGCAGGAAAGCCGAGGAAAAGAGGCAGGCAAGGCTAGAGAGAGAACTCTTGGAGGAGGAAGAGAGAAAACAAAGGGAGGAGGTTGCTAGGTTAGTGGAGGAGCGTAGGAGATTGAGGGATGAGAAAGCCGAAGCTGAAAAAGATCGCATGAGATCATTAAATCCCAGTAAGGAGACAAATAGCAGGAAGGAAACTGGAAAGAAGCGTCAGGAAAAAAGAAAAGATAAAGATAAAGGGTCTAGTAAGAGCAACTCTGATGTAGAAGAATTGGAAAGAAGAGCTGGAAAGGAAAGTGAACGGAAGCGTGATGTCGAGAAAAAAAATGAAACAGATCGTAGAGAGAATCAAAAATCTGGGTTAGAGAGTGGCAAAGGACAGAGTACAGACAATGCACATAGTAAAAATGTAACTACAAACAATTATAACCGAGGAAATACCGGAACTAGGTACCTTGATCGCATGCGGGGTACATTTTTGTCATCTTCAAAAGCATTAGGTTTTGGAAGGGGAACTAATAGTTCTGCTACTATGGTGAAAGAAACCAAGTTTAACAGTTCTGTAGATCATGTTCATACTGCTGCCAGCAAGAGAGATATTTTCCCTCCTGAACGTCCAACTGCAAAAACCAATTTGAATGGAGATGATAGGAATATCAATCACTCTGTAAGTGGCCATGTATTTGTCGACATTCTAAACTTTCGGTGTCTGTTACTTATGAACAAAATTATACGATGCTTTATTTAATAATAATTGCTTGTATATATAATCATCATAGTTGTATTTAGAAAAATCTAAGATAAACAATATTGCCATGATTGTTTTCTGCAGGTACTCCCACAACCAAAGCCATGGACGGCGCCAAAAATGTCATGGCAACAATTATTTACTCGATCTTCATCTGTTCCACAATCCTCAAATTCAAATGTAATATGTAGACCTAATTCCAAAACTCAAGCAGAAGCCAAAAGCCCTCAGTCATCTGGCCAGTCACCAGTTACTCAATCTTTTAACAATCCAATTCACTTTGGTCTTCCATCACCATTTAATGTTTCCACCCATCCAAATGGTGGATCAACCAGTAGTATAGGTTTTTCCCCTGCAATTGAACAATTATTCTCTCCCGTTAGAAATACATCACATGATTTTAGACATGATGATCAAGAGCTTTTTGAAGACCCATGTTATGATCCAATTCCAGCTTCCTTGCTTGGGCCTGTTTCAGAGTCCCTTGAGAATTTTCAGTTGGACTTGGGAATTGGCTTTGGGACAGACATGAATGTAGCAAAGCCTCACTCTTTAAAAAACATATCTGCTGGTTCCGATTTCAATAAGCCATCTCCGATCGAGTCCCCATTGTCCCGGGAAAAGCATGCTTCTTCTGGAGATGATGCAGCTGCAAATGATAAGGGAACATGGCAGATGTGGAGTACTTCACCGCTTGGTCAGGAAAGTTTAGGCTTGGTAGGTGGCCCAGGAAGTTGGCTTTTATCTTCACAAAGGAATGTGCTAAACAAGGATGATTTTATGCTTCCATCAGCTCAAAAGACTATGGCTTCCCTTTTCAACAAAGACAATAACATGATTTCCAATACCCATTCCCCTCAAAATGTTTTTCTTCCAAATGGTCAGAGTGGTGGCGGGAACATCAGTCCTGTTACAGGTTCAAGTAGTTATGATCCATGGTCACAAAGTACTTTATTCCCACCATTTTCAAGTGGCTTTAATGGCCATGAGGGAGCTACACAGACACAGAATGAAGTTATATATGGAAGTCCCAATGGATCTGCTAGTAGCCATGCACTTGAGGGTTCTCCGGCTAATGGCTGGTCCAAGTGAGTAATAACTATTTGACTGATTTTTCTTTTTATCATTTACGTAACGTAGAATTCCTACTGTATATTGTTGACCATTTTAAATCTATGAAACTTGTTTTGGCAAATAAATGAGAAAAATAATTCCCTTATTTTGTTTTCCCAAATGAATTCTAGAGCACTAAAGATTGATTGATGGGGATATTTTGAATCGTTCTATTTCTAGTGAGATTTATCATGCTTCGTTGACAAGTGGTAGAACTACAATACAAGTGCACTTCATTTCTATTTATATGCAACGACTTACATGATTTCTCCGTATATAACGCACATAAAAATACTTCAACGTGAATGTATATCTTTAAATATTTATGTGCTGTGTTTATTTCAAGTCAATCAACTGCCCATATTGCTTAGGGTATTTTGGAACAGATTGATTGCATCAAATTTCAAATCTTCCTAATAGATAACAGGCTTCTAAATTAGAATTAGCTTCATGTCTTAAATGATAATAACCTTCTCTTGATGCTTGTTGGTAATGGCTTGACTGTTAGGCTAGCAGTACTCACTAAAACAGAAGTACATGCACCTAAACTATTATGTTGTCATGTCCAGCTGTATTTCTTCAGAGAAGAGTAAAGAATTGTCAATTGATTGGGATAAATAGAATTGCCAATTGCTAGTCGATTTTCAAAGTTCAATGCAACATTAATTATTGATTTGTCAATGATGCACTTAACTATTTATTGCTAAGAGAGCAATAGATGAAATTGGATAATAAATAATTAAGGGTATTATAGAAAAAAACGTAGTTTCATCAAAAGTAACAAAATTTGTTGATTCTTTTAGTATGTGTAAATGACCTTAAAACGGCAATTAAAAAGGAATGCAGGCAGTGTATCCTACTAATTAATGTGCTAGAAACTGATATCAAAATATTACTTAATAGTAATATTACAATACAATCCTAAGAAATTCGAGAGTCTTGGTTCTCTCCTCTTCAAGAATTCGAGAGCTTGATCTCTCCCTAACAATCCAAATAACCGACTGCCCCTCTTTTCCTCTGGATCTCTATTTATAATACTAACTCCCAATAGCAGTTTCATAGAAGTTCTGCAGATAACAGTTACTGTACATGTAACAATTACTAATTTATAGTAATATTAAATAAACAATTTACTAATATTATATAACTTCTGCCCTTAGGAGTCCTATTACTAACATAATGTTATTTGTCCACTCTTTTTAACACTCATTTTAAAAAATGTCAACACGTTGTAAATGGATAATTTTTTTAAAATGATTCAGCCACAATGTGCTGACGAGTGTGTCAAAAGGATGTTGCAAGCATTCCATTTTCCCTAATTTTTGCTTTTTCTGTTGTCCATTGGCCACACATTTATGCATACGAAAGCTAACTGTATGATTGAAAAGGAATCTTGTGGATTCCTTTGGATGCATATATAACCGAATGCATCGTTGGATTTATGCTGTTTCATTAAGTAAACATGGAATTAGTCACAAGTCAAATGATATCTGCTGGCTTTTTACTCACGAAATTATAGGTTTTGTATTGGCATGGGACAAAAAATGGTTTAGTTGGTGGTGTTGGACTGCATACTTTTTTTTTTTTGCGTCTTTGCTGCGGTTTACTATACAATAATGTTCATTGGTAAGCCCTTGTCCTTATCAATTTGATAGACCTTTTTAGATAGACTTGCAGCTAAAATGATATACAAGTGGAAAAAGGAATCTCTGATTACATCTGAAATCTTGGCACAGTCTACATGTCTTGTAAAGTATTTTCGGCACAGAGTGACCCTTTTGACTTATTGTGCTGACTTTGTCTTGGATATGCTCTTTTTCCTGATTCTGTAATTTGCTTGGCATTTTGTGTGACCCTTTTGATGTTTGTACTGATATAGTCTTGGGTGTGTTCTTCTGAATTCTACGACATGTGGTCCTCATCCCCTTTTGACCATGTTCTTTTGCTTAGAATGTGTTTGTTCTTTTTAAAAAGCTACCCTATTTTAACTGGTAAATTTTAACAGGCTGTGATTTTTGTTTACTTTGCAGAAAGGAATGGCCTCCTATACATGGTTCAGCGGAAAGCATAGGTAAGTCATCGGTTTCGCGTCCTCATAATGGGGGTTCACAACCAACCTCAGATGTACAGTCATTTTGGTCTTTTGATTAAGTAGATGATAGTGACAGAGTAAGAGGGACTTGATAAACACAAATGTTGTTGAGGCTGGCTATAGTATAGCTTCTTTTGGGGGAAGAGTTTACAATTTGTATCTTCCTTCCTTCTTTTATGAGGGAAGATTGATGTTTACATGATATTAGCATTGATGATAGGAATACATGTTGGATGCATGGAAAAAAAGAGAGGTGCCCCCATTTTGACGTAAATTTATTGTCCTTTGGAGAATGGTGCCTTCACATTCCCTCTTGTCATGATATGATCTTCAAATATGCAGCAATTGAAGCCTTTGTATGGAAAACTAACTAACATGACCTCTGTTGCCTATGAAAATTGTCATGTTTCTGTATGTCTCGTAATTTTGAAAATCGAGCTGCATCTTTGATCACATTGTGCACAAAGTTGGATGTGATCCTCTACCCTATTTTAAAACTTAGCCATAGTGAAATCTATTCATCCTTTTTGATTTTAATGACATGCACTAACAGTTTAAAAGTGTTTTACAAGTTATCCAATTATAGCACACAATGTAGATATTTCTTTAGGAGAAATGCTAGTAGTAACTCATCCTCTAGCACATTCTTCTCACCATTCTCTCTGGTATTGTTTGGAATTACAATGGATATCCTAAACTAAATAACTAATTGGATTTTTGAGATTCATATGAATTCTATTCAATAGGAAAGAGTATATTTGAAGATGATTGATTAATAGGTCCCTTAAAATTGCTCACATGTCTGAAAAAAGCTGATTGGGAGCTACGGCGATCTCGATTGAAATTTACACAAAAAAAAGTTGTTCGAGAGTTACGGCCGTTCAGTTCTGCAATTGAGGGGCCTATTGAACAACCAACTTTGAAGAATGTGTTGGTGTGTTATTTTTATAAGATGATATAATCGGATGACGGTTAGTAACTAAAGCTTGTTTAAATATTTGCGTTATAAGGTTAAATACCTTTTTTGTCCCTAACAAATTTCATCGTCCAAAATTTTTTGGTTTTGTTTCTGTTCCTTAATGGCCAGAATAAGTGAATAAACAAATAGAGAAATAATGGTTTCTAAAAAAAAGGAAAAATATTGAAAATGGTTTCTAAAATGATTGACTTCTATCATACACATTACACATCTATATATATATAGCAGAAACTGCACATCAGTAACTATACATTTAACTAGCTTCTCTAACAACTCATAACTTCAACCAAATAACAAACTAACACACACAAACTAAATATTAACACCAAATCTGAACTAACTCGAACATTAAGAAGCAAAATTCAATTTGGCTATCTCTTTAGGAGCTAATAATAGAGGTGAACCACATTTTCCACTATATCTATATGGTGAAGCATCGTCTTACCATGCTCTCGGACATACATACAAGGAAAAAACAACGTGCTAATGATTTACAAATAGTTCCTAATGAACAAATCAATCAACATTTTTTGAGAGACGTTATCGATATCATGAATGAAATATGGTTTAGTCGTGTACTCATAAACTTAGTAGAAAAAAAAGAAGAAAATAATCAAAGGCATAAAGTGCCTTTGAAATCACAATATAAAAATCTGGAATAAAATTTTTGAAAAAAAAATTTGTATCCACATTTATAAAAATAAAATATTTTCTAGAACTTTTTTTTGTAGAAATTTTTTTTAAAACTATTTTTTTTAAAAAATTTCAAATTTGTTTTTTCTAATTTTAACTTTTTTTTATTTTGAAAATTAAACTCCAGAATCTTTAAAAAAAATATAATTTCGAAAAAAAACCGAAAAATTTCAAAAAAATCTTATCATTTTTTCTGATTTTTTAATATTTGGAAAAAATTATTATTTTTATCGATTTTTAAATTTTTCCATTTGGATTATTTTATTTTTGAAAATTAATTTTCAGATATTTTAAAAAATAAAATCTGATGTGGACAATTTAAGATAAATAAAAATTTTAAAAAAAAGTTAAGTCAATGCCATATGCGCATTTGATGAGTTGGATGAAGGATGGATGTTTTTCAGAAGAAAAAAAAAGTTTTACAAGGATGCAAATCAAACCGAAAATTTTATAGAGGGCGAAAACCGAAAATGACCTATATTATAGGGGTAAAAAACACTATTAACCCATGTTAGAGTTAACCCAAATTTGGTGTTAATAATTAGTTTGTTATTTGGTTATGTGTTAGTGGTTGTTAGATAAGTTAATTAAGATGTATAACTACTATTGTGTAATTAATGTTATATATAGACTTGATATAATATGTAAGATACATATCGATCACTTTCAAAAATATAGTCTTACCATTCTAGTTTCTCTCATTGTTTATTCTTATATTTCCTTCATGAGTGTGAGCATTCTTATGCATAAAATAATACACACACTTAGAGTCTAAGAGAAAATAGCGGAATAAATAAAGAGGAAAACCTAAAAAATGCAAAACAATTTTTTTTTAAACGCAATAATTAGACACTAGTAGTTATACACCTAAGTAACTTTTCCAACAACTCATAACAACAACCAAATAACAAACTAAGTGACGCAAACTGATTACTAACTATAAATCTAAATTACCTCCAACATTAAGAAGCATATTTCAATATTAGAATCTCATTGACAATTAACACAAATGTAGGTGTAATAATAAATAGTTCTAGAAAAAATAATAAAAGAAGAACTAGTTAATTCATATGATAAATATTCATTTAAATTATCATTGTTCCTTCATTGTGAATGCTTTGATCTCCCATTTTTCCTCATGTCAGCTTCCTATTGAACAAGTCAATTTTTTCTATAGAGGCAATATCACAAACGAAATATGGTTGAGTCGCATAAACTTCGTAGAAAGAAAATAAGAAAATGATCAAATGCAGAAATTAAGCACCTCTGCAGTCACATTATAGATGGGGGTACAACTTTCCTTAAGAAAGCCTCCTCTTCACCTCCATAAGTTGGCTTGATATTCTCACCCGTCATAGGACAAACAATACTAGAATGCATACCATACAATTCAAAACCCATCTACAAGAAGAACCATAAAAAAGATCCAAATGCATGTCAATATTAATAAAGGAGTAGGTTTAAATTGTTCAATATATTTATTTTCACAGCGAAGATTTGAAAATATCATTTTTTTTTCTTATCTAGCAAAGATAAACAAGAACACAAATATAAAACCTAGCAAATTTATATATTTTTTTAATATCTAAAAATGAATACATGTTCGTCAATCTATAAGTCGTCCATCTAATGTGTTTCAACCAACATTCCTCCCCCTAATTTTCCTCCGCTATTGGTCAACCTATTGTGCTCACAAAGAACCCAGAGATAGTGCAAATATCTTATGTTGATGCTTTTAGAGCTCTCAAATTATATAAGAACAACGTTTGAGCAGAGTTAGTCGCTGTGGAAACTAGAACTTTGAAATGTTACATGAAGACTCAACTATAATTAATTGTTATGTCATTAGTATACACATGGTCAGAGTGAAATGCACAGCTACAAACTGACCATGCGTATATTAATGAGATGTTAATTGAATATAGTTAGTTTCTCAAAATATCATTTCAAACGTCTTGATTCCAATGGCCACTAACTGTGCTCATTGTTGTTCTTATAGAAATCAGAGTCATAAAAGTATCAGGATAAACTATAAAGTATATGGACGATCATTATAATCTTAGAGGGTACATTATATCGAACAATACAAGATGAAAAATTAAACGGAGATATTTGGTGAAGTACATTAAGCCGGCCAATCATAGACAAATGCACATTAGTTTGATCCATTTCTAAATATTTAAATAAAAAATAGGGTTAAATATGTTTTTGGTCCCTACATTTTGCGCAATTTTGAGAATAGTCCCTACATTGCAATAAATATTTTTAAAATCCCTACATCTTTCCTCCGTTAGTGCAATTGGTCCCTGCCATCAGTGCCATGTTGATGAAACGCAAGCCATCATAACAAGTTCAACCCCACCCCACCAAATCTCCACCACAACACCTTCCACACCCGCAACATCAAGTGCTTTCAACGATAACATCATCGCTTTCGGCCTCCAAATCTTCCCCTCTAAACCAACATATTTCACCGGAAGCGTGACGAGCACTGGTGATCCGCATCTACGACGCTGCGGAGAAAGATCGTGGTGAAGTTCATAGAGAAGTTCTCTGTCGTTTTCCGGCGAGATTGAACCGCCAATATTGGCATCACGTTAGAAATTTGACAAAAGGGACTATCTACGCTAACGGAGAAAAAATGTAGGGATTTTAAAAACATTTATTGAAATGTAAGGACTATTCTCAAAATCGTGCAAAATGTAGGGACCAAAAACATATTTAACCTAAAAAATAATATCAATAAATTGAATATTAAATTACATCTTAAAAAAAGCCTGAAAAACATAACAAGGTAACAAACAGAAATTGACCAGAAAATAATTGTCCAAAATCAACAACAAAATTGATACAGTAGATAAATTTATTAACAAAATCGATTTAAAATCTATTAACAAATTTTTTTGATAAATCAAGAACACGGTAGATAGAAATGAAAAAACTATGAATAGAAAACAAGAACTTATAGTTAAAAGGGACAACGGTTTCAATTCAATTATACAATCGTAGTTGAATTTACTTGTGAATTCCTC
>Ga0315915_1001000_pt1 | contig 32741 bp, 23 predicted proteins | sample MpolbnodulesMG_FD_207738 | JGI IMG/M metagenome (GOLD analysis project Ga0315915, IMG submission 207738) | Medicago polymorpha root nodule microbial communities from Los Angeles, California, United States - branched nodules | ecosystem: Host-associated > Plants > Roots > Nodule | place: USA... | reverse complement strand
TTAAAATTTGATTTAGGATCAAAATTGCAACAAATATGATTATTGATGAGCCAAAATGATTAATTCAAAAAAGGAGATACTATTTTCATGAAAAAATATCCTATTTATTTTTGCAGAAAAAATTATGACTTTTAATTTTTTTTTTCCTGAGTTTCTTTTTTGGAAGTTTGAAGTTTTTATTTTAATGTATGAAGATGAGGCTGAAGATAAAAAAGAGGAAGATGGAAGAAGATGAAAAAAGGTAAAAAAAATAACTATTTTTAAAATTTGATTTAGGATCAAAATTGCAACAAATATGATTATTGATGAGCCAAAATGATTAATTCAAAAAAGGAGATACTATTTTCATGAATTTGATAAAATAGAGGGGTTAAAAATGCAATTATGTTGTTAATTTATTTTAAATTATATTATATATATTTTTTATTATATTGACCTAATGAATAAACATTGTCTGAGTCACGACAGATCATCTTGTGCTTAGCAAGGGTCACTACACTAGTAATATTAAATAAAAAATAACTTTTTCCTCGAAAAAAAACATTTGTCCTCAAATTAAATTGGGACGGATAATGCGAGAGGTAACCCGAACTCTTTTTCAATTATGTCTTTGTCGAGTCCCATATTTTTGTCAATGTTTTTCTTTTGACCATGTCAAATTCGACCCATTGCATTTGGGTTGGGATGGTTGTACGATAAGGCCATGTTTTGTAGACCATTAGTATTTAAATATTACTCTTCTAACTTTTCAAATTACTCAAAAATATACCACAACGGCAGGTAACTACCGTTTAGCTTTTCAGCGGCAGTTAAATGTCGTTGGATATTTTTTTAGAGTGGTTATCAATTTTTAACTCATTTAACTGATCTTAAACATTTCCAACAACACTTAACTACTGTTGGAAACTTGAACGACAGTTAAATGGCGTTGGGCCCACGATAATTATAAAAAGAGCAATATGAGAAGTGAGAAGAATAATTTTCCTAGTATTTTGACATATTTGAAATTTAGAAATCATGTTAAAAATGGATTGGGCTCATATTAGTTTGGGCCAAACAAGCCCAAAACCCACATATTCCATTGAAAATTGCTCTTTAGGCATCCATATTTGCTCTTAGACACCTCAAAATTACCCATTTATCCCCAACGATAATTAACTTTTGTTAGCTCCCAACGGTCGACAGTTTACTGCCACTGCGTTCTAGCCTTATACCAAACCATCAACGACAACTCCCACATTGTCAAAAACATATAAACACAAACCTTTCTTCTTACAAACTTCGACAAATCAATCTCCATCAAATTTCTTCAAAGTCAAGCAACTAATCAATCAAATAAGTCATCGTTCATAATACCTTAGCATACACAATTTTAGTTGTGTGTGTGTGTGTGTTGTTAGAAGACACGCTTTATGAATGTGTCTTTTAGCAAGTTATCCTATACGCATTTGTTGCTTGTGTTATTTACAAATGCATTAAGTGGTTTATGAATATCCTTTTGCCCATGTTCTTGTTTGAAATTGCATTTTTATCTGGAAGTGATAGTTAACTTCCTTAGGTGCGACAATTAACGGGAAAATAGTCGTTTTGATCTTTAAATGTGTAACGAGTATTCACAATACACAATAATAATAATAATAGATTAATAAGCATTTCTTGGTTTTCTCGTCTTTCTTTATAAACTCAAGGTCGAGTTTATCATGAGACAAACTAATAAGGTTGTCCATAAACTTGTTAGGGGAGTCACAGGTTTTGCTAGTTTCCAATCACTCATTGTTTTACATAAATGTATTCACGATAGGTGAGTGTGTCTGGATGTTTTTCATTTGAGGTTGGATTCATATAAGAGTTACTATATAAAAATTTCGTTAATATTGAAATTTATTTAATTCTTTGATTTCGTTTAATGATATTATTTTTTTTTCTAAAATATTGAAATTTAATTCTTTGATTCCGTTTAATGATATTATTTTCTTTCTAAAATATTGAAATTTAATTCTTTGATTTCGTTTAATGATATTATTTTCTTTTATAGACTAGTACTATATAAAAATTTGACCATATACTTTGAAATTTTATATTGGACCACTTTTTCCCTCAAAAGTGGTCAAATTTTTTTTTTAAAAAAAAAAATTTGACCACTTTTTATGGCTATAAATAAGGTCTTTTGCAAAACCAAAAACTTCACCAAAAGAGTAATGGAAATAAGCATGGTAAAAAAATGTGTTTTGGTGATGTTAATGATTATGTTAGTTGTAACACAAGTGGAATGCATCACTCCATCTCAAGAGTTTCCTCCAATTAACCTAGAAGGAGATAAAGGACCAGCTTGTGATTTAAAGTGTACGGTAATATGTTCCAGCCAAAAAAGACTAACATTTGATGAGTGCATGAAAGTTTGTACAAGTCGATGCTCGGTGCCTGTCAAAACAAAAACATTGTCATGATCCTTAACATCAGAAATTGATTCAAGCTTTGGAGAGTTTGCAACAATAATAAATAAATATTTTGTATGTTGTGTGAGATTCTATATAATACAGTGTACTCATGAGAATTGACGTATTAATTAATGAGTAGTGATATTTTTTGTTTTTGAGAGAAAGTAAATTATATCATTTCATTAAAAATCAGATTTGTGATACATGTTGGAATATCATCAAAGACCTGGAAGCTAGTATTAGAAGTGGCTGCCTTAGCTAAAGTATGTGCAACCTCATTCGCTTGCCTCCTAATAAACTCGACATGAGAGTTTGTTAAATAAGTATTACAGAAATGAATGCTATTGTCCATTATAGATCCAAATTCGGGGACATCTCCACGACCATTGTTGAAATAATCAGCTACTCTTTTAGAGTCAACCTCGAAATCAACATTTGTGAGTTGAAGTTCATGTATCCACCGAATCGCATGATATAAACCCAAGGCCTCCCCTACATCAATAGAGCAGACTGGAGAGAAACACATTGTTCTAGATCGGACACACATTCCTAAACCTACTTTATTAGTGTTGTTTGGAAAGGATGCATCGACATTGCATTTATATCTACCACTTCTCGGTTTCCTCCGATTAATGTTTGTATCCCCATTATGGTAAGAAGTGCTCGGCATGGAGGGTGAACTGTCTTGCCTTATAGGAGCTTGCTTACGATTAGCATTTCTCCAACCTGCTAGGAGATGTCTTGCTCTTTCCAAAACAGTAACAGTCGAATCTGACACTTGTTGCCAAAGTTTGAGATTCCATGCTTTCCATATACTCCATATTATGGTAACAATGTTCTCAATTTGAGCTACGGACAGTCTTTGCAACAAGTTGAAAATAATATCAGGGGCATTATCAAACTGATTCAGGGATGGGGTGATCAAATGCCAGATATTTGCTGTCTGCCAAATATTTACTGCTATGGGACAGTGAAAAAAGATATGGTAACTGTCTTCATGGGGGTCATCACACCTCTGCTTCGCAGCTTCACTCGAGTCGGAAAACAGTCTCTACAAATTCTCCACACCAAGTTCTTGACTTTGGGGGGAACTTTCAATCTCCAAATGGCACTCCAATACCCAGGTTTTCGTAAATGATCATTATTTATAACTTTTTCTATGCAAATGCGATAGGCACTTCTTACTGAATAATGTCCGTTTTTCTCCGCCTTCCAGATCAGCTTATCCATCTGGACCTGATGATGTAGAGGGGTGTTTAGGATACTTTAAGCCGTATCGATTGCAAATAACTGACGGATCAATGGTTCATTCCAAGTTTTACTCTCTTGATCAATAAGATGTCCCACAGTATATGGTTGAAGAGCCAACATGTCATCACCAACAGGTGGAATACTGGATCCTAAACCAATCCATGGTTCACCAATAATGGGAATATTGAGGCCCATACCAATCTTCCAACGAGCTCCTTCTCTGACCACCACTTTGGCGCTGATAATACTTCTCCAAACAAAGCTAGGATTATGTCCCAGTGTAGCATCTAGATAACTACTATTTGGATAGTATCTAGCTTTGAAGATTTTTGAGACGAGGGTTTTCGAGTTAGTTTGTAGCTGCCACCCTTGTTTACCAAGCATTGCCACATTAAATGCAGCCAAATCCTTGAAACCCATACCGCCATTATTTTTGTGGACAGAAAGTTTTTCCCAGGATAGCCAGTTCAAACCTCTATTGCTTGAACCACCATGACCCCACCAAAAAGCATTCATCATCTTTTCTATTTCATCCAGAAGAGAATTGGGTAACCTGAAGATACTCATGACATAAGATGGAATAGCTTGAAGAACAGATTTGATCATGACCTCCCTACCTGCTTTGGACAAACATTTACTGCTCCAGCTGCTGATTTTTTGCCACACTTTATCCTTGATGAAACTGAAAGTTGCTTTTTTGCTACACCCTACCATTGAAGGTAAGCCAAGATATTTACCAGTTCCTAATACCGCTCTGACTCCTAGTATATTAGTGATAGATTATTGTATTGGATCTTCCACGTTTCTGATGTAAAAGATTTCAGACTTAGGAAGACTAATAGCTTGACCTGATGCTTCCTCATATTGGTTCAAAATCTGCTTCATTATATTTGCCTGATGCACATCTGCTTGAAAAAACAAGAAGCAGTTATCAGCGAAAAATAAATGGGACACTCTTGGAGCAATACGGCAAACACGAACGCCTTGAATATCCCCTCTGTTCTCAGCATTTCTGATTAACGCCGATAGCCCTTCAGCGCAAAGGATGAACAGATATGGTGACAACGGATCACCTTGTCTTAATCCACGACCTGGAATGATAGGGCCAACCGTCTCTTTGTTTAAGATGATAGAATAGTCAACTGTATCAACACACATCATTATCCACTGGATCCGTTTTCTGGAAAACCCCATCTTACTCATAACATCTTTGAGATAAGCCCAATCAATTCTATCATATGCTTTGCTTATATCTAGCTACAGCGCCACACTTTTCTCTTTACCTTTCATCTTCGTCTTCATATGATGAACCAATTCAATGGCAACTAAAGCATTGTCTAGAATGGATCTACCAGGGACAAAAGCGGACTGTGAATCGGCAACACATTTGTGTAGGATTTTCTTCAGACGATTTGCTAGGACCTTCGACAAAAGTTTGTAAAGAACATTACACAAAGCTATGGGTCTCCAGTACTTCATAGTTTTTTGATCTTTCCCTTTTGGAATCAGCGTTATGTTTGTGGAATTTAAAGATGGAGGAAATTGTCATTCATTCATCCACTGGCAGCACTCATTGATAATATCATCACTGCAAGTGGACCAGAAATGTTGATAAAACCCTGGATTAAAACCTTCAGGGCCCGAGCACTTGTCAGGTTGCATAGAAAACATTGCTTCTTTAAATTCTGCTCTGCAAAAAGGGGCTGTTAATTGTATGTTGTCCTCATTATCAATCACTTGGTTCAGTAAATTAATCACTAGAGAGCGAACACTTTCATGACCTTCAAACAATTCCTCAAAATAACTTTTCGCCACAAAACGCATTCCAGCATCATCAGTAGTGCGAATTACTTCATTAGTTTCAAGAGAAAGAATTTGATTTACTTTTTTCCTGGAAGTTGCTGTGCCATGGAAAAATTTTGTGTTTAGGTCTCCATCACGGTACCAATGAGTTTTAGCTCTTTGTCTCCAATACATATCCTCTGGAACAAGCAAATGATTGAGTTTTTGCCTCAAGTTGTCGAAGTGAACTTCGTCCTAGATTCCATGGATAGTACGACTTCTACTAAGTTGTTTTCTGCAATGTTCAATATCTACTTGAAGTTTGTTGCGATGAGTTTTACTCCAATGCGTTAGATCTTCTGCACACTTTGATAATTTGTTGACGACATTACTTCCTGCACTCCCAAGCCAACTATCTCGAACAACCTCATTTATCCCCTCCTCAATCCTCCATGCGTTTTCGAATTTAAAGGCCCTTTCTTCTCTATGACTACGAGCCACCGGAGTTCTATCAAGCAAGATAGGAAAATGATCTGATGATGGAGCAACAAGATTTTCTAGTTTTGCATTGGGAAATAACTACATCCAAGAATTAGTTGCTAAAGCTCGATCTAACTTTTCTTCAACGGCACGCGTAGTACCCAAACTCTTAAACCAAATAAAAGGCCCCTCCATATGAACATCAATGAGGTCAGCATCTTGAATAGCTTGACGAAATCCCCTGATAAGCCAGTTGGGTCTAGTGGCCCTCCCTTTTTTCTCATCGGCATGAAGGATATCACTAAAATCTCCCATCAGACACCAGGGTAGATTTATCTGTCTAGCAAGGCCACGAAGAAAATTCCATGAGTCTCTTCTTCTAGCAACTTCTGGATAACCATAGAAACCTATGAATATCCAAGCCCTACGACTGACTTCTTCAATTTTAGCGCTAATATGATTAGCCGAGTAATTAACAATACTACAGTTCACCGTATTTCGCCAAAACAAAGCAATACCTTCGCCTCTACTATTTCTAACAGGTGCAAAACAAGAGTCATACCCCAAAAGATAACGAAATTCCTCAATTTTATTAGCTTCAACAATAGTTTCACAAAGAAAAAGGATATCCGGTTTATAATACCGGACAAGGAATTTAATTTTAGGAATTACTTGCAGGTTTCCCAAGCCTCGGCAATTCCATGCTACAATACTCATTGTTCTCGGCAGGCCTGCCTAGCAGGTCCCGCCGTTTCATTTTTTGCAATGCCTGGATTATTAAAAACTGACATTTCTTTCCGCCCCTCCTTTCCTTTACCATCTTCTTCAGCAGTTTCTGTTCTAGACCTTTTTTTAGGCCCAGCTTCTTCTTGAGGCCCACCAGCTCTATTGGCCCCACGTGCAGAAGCCATGAAGGAATCTTGCTGCACTGGGTTGCGCACAAGGGCTTGCTTTCTCGGCTTCCCATTAATCCGCACAGCAGCCGCTCCTTTGTCCTTCCTAGCAGCTTAGGCTCGGTTCGGCTAGCTAGTCTTGTCCTTTATAGAGACAAATTCTGTACGATAATCAGTAGCATTAAAAGTAGGGGACAAGACTGATGATTGGCCATCATGACCTGTAGACAGTACCACTTTTTGGACCTGAAAAACATCATTATTATCTTTGAATGAGACATTTATAGGCGTTGTCTCTTGTGCAAATAATTTTCGGTAGGCGTGCACAGACATCTTTTTAATTGCTGATGATTGCTGTAATAATGGCTGGAATGATTGGTTGGCAGGTGGGACCACCTGCTGTTGACCAGCATTGAAAAGAACAACTTGACCTTGCTTTCCGTTTTTTGTCTGCTGGCTGTCCCCAAGTGGGGCCCAGCTGTCGGCCACTTGCTGTCTGCCTACACCCTTAATCTCATGCACTGCTGATTTGCTTCCACCAGCCTTAGAACAACTCTTTTGGGACAACCTTGTTGTTCTCTCTTTTCATTGGTCAAAATCAATAGAGAGAGAGAGAGAGAGAGAAAACAAGGTAGAGAGAGAATAAGAAGATAATGTGAGTATGAGAGAGGAAGTTGTACAAAAGTTGTACAAAAATGGTTGTACAAATATCATTTCTCTTAATTAATAATGTCTATTTTATATATTTTTTCTATTTCATTTTTGCAATTTTTATTTCTTTGTTGTTTTCTATGATGGTTGGTTCATAGATGTTTTTTTTTGTGGTGGTCGGAGTTCGAACCCCAGACCTTTCATATTTTATGCATTGTTCCTACCAACTGAGTTAAGCTCACGAGGACAGTTGATCCATAGATTTGGTTGCATGCATATCATTGTTATTTTTATTTTTATTTTTGACAATTGCATATCATTGTCATTAAGACCAGACCAATAGACCGGACCAATGGTAAAACAATTTTAGCAAGAAATCAGACCAATCGACAATCTGATCTAGATTTTTTTATTAGAGGAAGAAGGAGGCATTGGAGTTAAAAAAAAATTGTGTTTGTTGAATATATATCATTGATATCTAAATGGTTGTGGAGGTGTTTATGGAGAGTAGAAGCAAAATCATTGCTTTCTCAAATGGGAGGATCAATCCACTCTCTTGTATGTAATTTGTTTGAGATTGATCTTTTGTATTAGGTTTTGAGTATTCATTTTACTCTCTTAAATAATTTTTTCTTATAAAAAAGGTGTTTTATACCATAAAAAAAAAAATTAAGTACAACTTGTCCATTGTGAGCTTAACTTAATTAGTAAGGAACAACTTCATAATCCAACAACATTTGCGTTTTTTTTCCATCGGCCAAGACTAAAATTGTTTTTTTCCTCAAAAAGAAAATAATTAGGGTTTGATCCTGTTATATTAAATTTTGTTTCTTGAAGAAGCTAAACTAGTTTGTCTGAATTAACATTAGGGAGAATCTAACATGAAACTTTGAGGAACCTATATTAAAAATTTATTTTTTGATGCTCCAATATAACTTTTTTTTTCCTTCTTTCTTTCAGAAAAAAAAAAAAACTCTTCTTTTCTTCTTCTTCTTTTAAATTTTGATTTCTCTAATTATCATTGGGTCATCTTTGATGACGGGACTTATTCATTTATGACATGACAACGTTTATTAGAACACACTCAGTAGTTACGTCGATAAAAATATGTCTAATATGCTTTGACACATTATAAACGAATAGGCTACATTATCGTAAATCGAGTAACCAAAATTCTAAAAAAAAAAAAAAAAGTTACATTGGGGACATAAAATTGGTTTTTAAAATAGAGGAATCAAAACTTCAATTTTTTATTTTAAATAGGGGGACCATAGTGCGATTAAACCAATTATTTTAATATCACTATCAACCTTTTTCTCATTTCTACATTTTTTTTGGCTACCATGATATTGGTACGAAGATTCCACTCCCGTTTATCAATAATTAATCTTCGTCGGGGAACCTATGAGGCACACAAGGTCGGTTCTAGCATCCCAACCGAATATTTTCAATACGCATGAAACAAGAATCGAACCCCTAATCAAATACTTAAGGAGCTCAAGTCCCTTACCACGTAAACCAATATATTCTAAGTTCTAACTTGAGCTCCTTAAGTATTTTGGATCGGTCTGTGGATTTTAATTTGGATGGTCCACGAACTTTTCTTCCTCCAAACTTCGACAAATCAATCTCGATCAAATTTCTTCAAAGTCAAGCAACTAATCAATTAAATAAGTAAGTGTTCATAATACCTTGGCATACACTTTTTTAGTTTTATATTTTTTTTAAATTGCTCATATGTTAGTGTTTGTGATTGATGAATTTATTGACTTTTTGAGTAGTTTATGATCAAATATTTGCATGTTTTAACTGTGAATGTTGTTTAAATCAAGTTTTAGTGTAATGTGGTAGTTTAAAAATTGAAATAACACAATAAATAAAGTATGTGTATTTTGCGCTTCAAGTGTTTGACGAAATGCCTCAATGATTTTTTGATTGATTTTTTTATGTTGTTTGTTGTCTAGATATGTATGAAAGCCTGCATAGGTGCAGGTTAGGCAGGGAAACCATGACTTGTAGCTCAGGACTGACGACAACGTGAGAACCATGTTCGCAATATTTGATTAGTATAGTACTAAATGACCGATTGAGTTAGACACTTCCTTGGTAAGATCTTTCCAAGATATTTGAGAAAGTTTGATTCAGCCCAGAACCTACGAAAAAATCAGGGCTTGCATGGTAGAACTAGATGGAGAAGTTAGTTTGTCTTGTCTGCGATGTTTTATTTTGTCTTTTATTTATTGTTTTATGTTGTTGAACTATGTTGCTGAATTATGTTGTTGAATCACGTTTAATGTATGTTTTTGTTGTTGTCTTGAAGGATATTGAATGGTCTTGTCCAATTATAATTAGAAGAGATATGATATTTGTACAACCATTTTGGGACAACCTTATTTTCCTCTTCTTTTGGAACAAAAAAAATAGAGAGAGAAAGTAGGAACACAATGGTAGTATGAGGACAGTTGTCTCAAAAGTTATCCAAAATGGTTGTACAAATACCATTTCTCTAATTAGAATCGTTGTCTCATCTTTGAATACACATTTGTAGCTTGTGTTATTTACAAATGCATTAAGTGGTTTATGAATATCCTTTTGCCCGTGTTCTTGTTTGAAATTGCATTTTTATCCGAAAGTGATAGTTAACTTCCTTAGGTACGACAATTAACGGAAAAATAGTCATTTTGGTCCTTAAATGTGTAACGAGTATTCACAATAGTCTTCAATGTATCAAAATTTCAAAATAGCCTTTGATTGTGTACTTTATTAGTCAAAATAATTCATGATATTAAAATGTTTCATTAATATTGCCATATCAGTCCTTCAATATATTTACTTACTGTTATATTAGTCTTTATAAGTACTTACTTAATGTCATTTCAGTCCATATATGAGCTATAGTGATTATTAAGAGATTATTTTACGTCAAAGACGATTTTGACTAACTGAGTGCACAATCAAAAAAAAATTTAAAATTTTGATGCATTGAGAAACTCATACATTCAAATATCAAAATGACAAACTTAGACAAACAAATGACACTTACTTTGAATTTTATTTCAACCCAAAAATACTCATGCCACACCCCTTGTGAAATTATGATAATCTATGTGTCATGATTTTTTTAATTTTTTTTAATTACATGATCATTTGGCTTAACCAGGATAATATGATCGAGGAACCGAGTCGAATGACGAGTTATGCAGTTTAATCCGATTCAGTCATGCTGCGGTTTAACCAATGACTCAACGACTCAATACCCCCGTCGAGTAAGGATCGATTCGATTTTTAAAACTATCCTTAAGAGCATCTCCAATGGGAGGTCCTTACTTAACAAGGATCACTCCTTGTTAAAGACCCTCCATTGGAGGAAGAAATAAATGAGTCCTCATTAAGGAACGGGTAACTATATAAGGACTCTCTCTCTCCTAGACAACTAACGGGTCTCACGTTCATTAATGTACTCCTATTGGAGTCCTTAATTGATACTTTTATTAAAAGGGTTTTTGTATCATGTGCAAATTTGCACATGTTAAGAAGTTTAAAGTAGTAACTTTGACTTGGAACTTGTGTTTTTTATATTAAATATGTAACTTTTAATCAATAATTATTGGTTTTCAATGAAAAGATACTATTTTAATTACCTTAACATATGCAATATTCCACATCCACAAAATTTTCCACATTGCTTCACATTTTTCTCTCTTCTTCTTCTTCAATCTGAACCTCAAAAACCTCTGCATAACAACGAAAACCCAACAATGTCACGAATCTCACGAAACTCCACACGATTCATCAAATTCATTCGCACACTCTCCACCGAAGCAACCCCAATCTCCAAATCCGAACGCATCGCCAACGAGCTTCTCACTCTCAACAGATTCGAACGCCATGATTTCACAATCCTCTGGCGTCTCAAAATGGGTCTAGACCGTTACGGTTCACCCGTCGCCGCTCCCGGTCCACTCGGCCCAACCTCATCCGGACCCACCGACGGAACCACAACCGCCGCTGCTGAAGAGAAGACTGCATTTGATATTAAGCTTGAGAAATTCGACGCTGCGGCGAAGATTAAGATAATTAAGGAAGTTAGGTCTTTTACTGATTTAGGGTTGAAGGAAGCTAAGGATTTGGTTGAGAAAGCTCCTTGTGTTTTGAAGAAAGGGGTTACTAAGGAAGAGGGTGGTTCTATTATTGATAAGCTTAAGGAATTGGGTGCCACTGTTGTTCTTGAATGATTATTTGGTTAATTGTAGAATTAGTTTTTATTTGGGATTATTGTTTTATGAGAAAAGGTGCAATTTTTATTTCATGGAATTGTGTCTGCTACATGTTTGATGAAATGTGCAAGAGTTGTTGCAGTTATTATATGTCCTGTTTGGATAAACAACTTATTTTGCAGCTTATATCATAAGCGCATATCGTGAAAGTATTTATGCATATGCTGTTTTTATAATAAAAGATTAAACTAGGTCAAATTATTTTTTCGTATTGGCTATAAACGGATTTCATAAGTTGCTGACAACTTGTGAAAATGTCATAAGTTCTCTCAAAGTGTCTCATATGTGTTTATGTTGGTAGATAAGGTTAAGTATGACAATCCAAACAGGCTCAGAGTTTGTAATTGGATTTTAGATATTGTTGATTTGGAGAATAGAAACTGTTATGTAGGTATGTTAATGTTAATAAATGATATGTATGAGTGATGAGTGAATTGGTCTGCGTTTTGTGAAGTGTCATAAGGCATTTTAGAGATATTAGTTACGATTGGGTTGTTGAGGTTGGAATAAGTTTGTGTTTAGGTGAGTGTTTATAAACTTGATTTTGAATGATATTGATTTTGTAGAATTTCTTTTTAGTTTTTGGTTTATGTTGTTTTTGTGAAAGTGGAATTGAAGTGAAAGTGGTTTATGTTTGGATTTTAACCACTTGAATGTACAAGCTAGGTAGAGTTGATTTTGGCAGAATCATGTTCTGACATGTTTTCCTGTTTCAAATAAAACAATTTTTGCAACAACTTTTAGAACTGCAGAAGTTGAATGTTGGAAATGTAGTTGCAGCACCAAATACACTAAAGTTGAGTTGAATTAGTTTGGGAGATTCTTGATAGAAGTTGAAAAGATGTTTTGAACACAGATAATGGAAAACTTCTGTATCAATTAATCTTACTGTTGCTTTCGTTTAGAACTGATTAGAACATTAGATATTATTAAAGGACACATAGCTTTGTGACTAATCATCTAGTAGGAAGAAATGTGATTTTTCTTTTTCTCATTTCTTTGAGATCGTATTTTGTTTAAAGTTTATTAGAGTGATTTGATAGGTATAAATATTGGTCCTTTTCTATGCTCTCTTTTTATGGTTTCCAATTTTTTTACGTATTTTTGTTTAAGTGGCGATTCCCAAGCTGTTTTGTTTTGTATTATTAGAAGTTTAGAACAATGGTTTCATGTATTTGAGTTGTTATAAATTCATAATAGCTTTTTTCGTCTTATACTTCCGAAGCCTCTGTTTCTGTTCTCGACCTCTCGCGGCATCCAGTTGGCGTAGCTTTCATGGTTATTAGAATTAAGAGAGGTTTCAGTTTCTCAGTTTTGAGTTGTAGTGACTAGCGATTGCTTCTGTTTTGTTCGGGAAGCTGTAGTTGCAGGTAACTTCTCTCTTATCTTCCTTTTCCGTTTTTGTTTTCACTTAACAAGCTTGACTAGTTTTTCTACTAAATCTCTGTGTGAAGTTTTGTTTTATCATATAGTCTGATTCTTCTGTGAGTTGTCATTTACTTTCATGGATCTTGTAGTATTAACTATTTAGAACTACTTCCCAGTCTTTATATATTCAAAAATTCGTAAGTGGACTACTTCGATATTAGAGTTCTGTGTATCAATGAAAGTTGTTTTTAGTGTTGATAAATAGCAGCTATAGCGGAATTTAGACAAACCAGTATCGTTCCACAATACAATATTTAGTACAAAATGTTGTCAAATAGCGGCTATAGTGGCGCTATAGCCCCATTGTGTAGTGGAATTTAAACAGTCCTTTACTTTCCACTATTTGTGATTGACCACACTGGTCTTTTTTTTTTAAATTCTATTAAATTATTGAATATGAATTCAACTTTGATATCTTCGTCTTGACTGTTGATGGTTGCCAGAATTGAGGTAAGTAGCTTGAAATTGGTTACAACCTTGCTTGCACTGCAAGAGTAACATAACTAGTAACAAAAAGTGAAGAAATTTTAGATGAGGGTTTATACAACAAAAACTTTAAAAACTCAGTAGAGGACCTCTGATTGAGAGGGAAAAGAAAACATAGCCGAGGAGGATAAACGAAATGAGGGATTTTTTCCTTCCTGATCAGTTAACAATTCTGATTAAAGTAACACTTGAAAGTTGAAACCTAGCTGATGTTTTTTCGTTTTTGTTATTGGATATTATTTGTCTTGATGTGATGTGATTCTATGTGGTTCTGTTAAAAAATGTTATTGCAAATGTTTGGATAGACAAACTTCTTTAGCATGCTCATTTGATATAGAATTTTTAATTATGGATCCCTTACTATTGCAACTGTGAGGATGTGAATCAATAACTTGGATGGTTCAGAACATGCCATTTTGATACCGTAGGATATATAGCGTGATCCTAATTTAATTTTGCAATGTTGAGTACATGAAAGAAGATGCAGCATATAGATTGGTTGTTCTGATTTTATCTTTTCATTTTCCCCGAACTACGGTTATTTTTTACTTTTGATAATTACTATTGAACAAAAAAGTTGTAGTTCTAGGCTTGCAGCTTAATGAATTACACTTAAATTTCCTCCAATCCAATGGGGCATACTTAATGTTAGTTGGCTTTTGTAAGTTAAGAAGGTTTACATCTCCTCAACTACTTAACACTTTCACATGCATAGGAAGAAAATTTATTAATACGAGTGAGTGATAACATACCATGAGAAATATAGATATACATAGGTTAAAACAAATTTGATTAAATGCCAAGTGCATGATTTAAGTGTGCTATCTGTTGATAAACTATATTATTGTGATTGCAAAAATAAGCTAGTTTATTGGTTCAGGTAACATTTATTTTTGTTGAAAATTATCTTATTTGCTTCTAAATCTTAGAGATAGTAGTAAACTTATTCTAGTGAAGTTCTGCTAAACTTAGAGATAGTAGTAAACTTATTCTAGTGAAGTTCGGCTAAACTCTATTTGAAAAAGTTGAACTTATTCATTTCCCAACAATTCAAGGATAAAAGTCTTGTAATTTCCCCATGTTTTCCTAGCAACAGAATCATGAATGGTGACATTGTTTCTCTTCAAAAAATGGTCATTGATTTCTTTCAAGTCCTTCTCTGCACGAGTGACGATAACACGACTCAAACCATTTTCTTCATTTGCCAAATCATTCAAGGCGTGAGATAACACCTAAATCAAGTTAACATACATATGTTTAATAAAAACTATAAAATAAAGAAATTATCAAATAGAGAATGGTCACTAAAATATTTTCATAACTTTGGTTACCTTGGCCAAATATCTTTGGCTGTCATCGATACAACGAACAGTAGTACGCAGTGCTACAATGTATTCATCAATTGGAGTACCTGATAAACCCTACAATTGAAAACAACAAATTTTGACTCCATGATATCCTTGATTTTATTGCATGAATTTAAATTCGTAATATCATGTCTTTGAGAAATCTTTTGAAGGAAACTTCTGAAAGACTGTGATGTGTGTGTATTGAAAGTCATCTTACCTTATTAATGGTTGTGCCATACAAGTCCTTAAAGATATTGAAAGTCACACATAGCTGCTTCTTACTTCTTGTGCTTAAAATTCTAACAATTTCATCATCGTTAAAAGCTTTCTTTTCAATCAATTGATGAAGTATGGTTGCTTCAGAATGAGCCACATTCTCATCAAACTCATCTCCATCGTACTTGTAAGTGCTTATAACTGCAACCAACAACTGCATGAAAAATAGTTACATTCCATTTTGTTGCACTTGTTCAAAACATTGTCCATGTAAATATGCACAGCTTACGAGTCACATACTTTGCGACTATCACCAGTAGTTTGAGAGGCAACATCTTCTTCAAGGCAATGCTTGTAAAGAGAGTGATATGAACGCTTTAAAGCCAGAAGCTCTTCAGAATTTCTAGTGCAAACAATCTCAATAATCACTTTGTAATCTGGTGTTGCTTTCTTTAATGCCTCATTAATAAGTGTAGCATCTCTCTCAGCTGGATCCATTGTCCAATGGCTAATGGCTCTCTGATTTCAATGGTATGAATATTTGGCAATTAGAACGATTCATTCAAAGCATATAGCTAAAATATTTTATATTTTTGATAATTTTGAAACCTATTTCAATTAATTGGAATAAACTTGTTGAATATTAGTGTTATGAATTGTAATATTTTTACCTCAAAGTTTCCTGAAAGTTCAGTTTTGAGCTGTTCTATAAGATCCTGATGATGAATTTCCTGATAAGCCAGCCTCACAAGTTTTCTTTGAGCTTCATTTCGGTGTGCTAGTACAGATATAATCGCAGTCTCATTTGTTCCGAATCCTGTACATAATAAAAATCACGTATTTAGTACTCCGACAATGCCTCGAATAAAATTGAGTCCCTTTGTTATTAGACATGAATATGTTAAATATTATTAGAAAGTAGAAACAAAACACTTTGACAAAACAAAATTGAAGAAAGACAACCTTTGCATGCATTCTTGATAGTTTCAGCATCTTCAATTGGAGAAAAGTCTTTTACAGCAAGTAGAGAAGCCATTTTTTCTTCTTCTTCTTCTTCTTTCAGTGTCTTCAATTATAGAAGAGTTGTTTTTCATTTTCAATTTATAGAAGAGAAACATAAAATAACTGTTTTTAGTAATGAAATACTACCCTAAAAAAAACTTCCAGTCCTAACATATTCCTAATAACTAAGTACGTTTTTTTTTTCAGCTAAAATTTGTTATGAAGTTTTCACCTAAAAAAAAAAGAAGAAAAAACTTACTACGTTATTTGAAAAGTTCCCTTTTCAATAAATAATAATAATAACTGAAATGTTTTATTTTGTTAAAGAAACTGAAATGTTTTATTGCAAAAGTGGTTTCTTTTAACCTAAAAAATATCCGTGCAATAATATAACAAAAAAATGGACACCTAACTATGAAGTCGGATACGTTGTACGGGTGCGATACAATATGGATACCGAATATATGAAACTTCTAAAATTCATGATATGAGACGGTTTAGATACTTTAACAAATAATTTATAATAAAAATTATAAATTGAGTATAACATAGACTAGACCGTAGGCTCCTATCAATCGGTCCTACATATTTCCTCCATATTTATATGTCTAAGTAAAAAGAGATAAGATATGACTAGAATGTGAAATTATGGCATTTGAATGCGGTAGCTTTGCCTACCTCAAAATTTATTTTTATTTCAATATGTTATTATATTTACTACCCCAATATTTTTTTTTTAGGGGAGTCGTTTAAATAATATATATTTAGCTAACTCATATGTGTTTATTTGTCGAAAACTGGTATAAATAAAAAAATTAAAAGATATCTACTTGTTTGATAGATGTATTATGTCTTATTTTGACATTTATGATCTTTTAAGCAATTACAAATTATAAAAAGAGTTTTGTTAATAATAAAAATTGTCAAGACAACGTTCAAAATATAATTTATCTTATTTCTTTATTGTTTACCTCCTTGTACAAAAATGGTTAGCTTTGGCGTTGCTCGTGATTCACGAATATTACACATGTAAAAAAATCTACTTATTATCTTTTGTTTTTGTAAGATACATTCATCTTGTAAGCTGTGAGAATTAATATTGAACAGTAATACATTACACTGTTGTTTTATCTCCGTGACAATTTGATTGGTAACGAATTGGTCAGCTTAGTTCAAAGTTTGCACTCGAGTCACATCATCTAGAATCTTATCATTTTCAATTACAGTAATCCTTTACATCACTATATTCTTTCTCCCATACCCGACCAATAATCAATGTTTTTAAAACCAGACCGAAGATCAACGAACAAGATTTTCAGTTGGTTCAATCAATTCAACCACGACGAACTAGATCACTAATAAATAAATATTGATTTTTAAAAAAAGCAAAAGAAGTAGTTAAATCAACCACGGTTCAAACTGATTAAATATTGTCCCATCGGGTTTGATCGACTCTAAAAGTAAAGGATCAATCAACCGTGGTTGAACCAACCAGAAGATTTTCCAATTCCTGATTAAACCGGTTGAACCGACTGATCCAATTCTGTTTTGACAACATTGCTAGGTAACTGTCGCCTTAACTGGAAATTATGGTAAACATAAAATAAAAAACATGTCAGGTAGTTGAATTTCCTTTATCTTCAACAACAAATATGAATGAATCAATGAATTTTATTATGAAATACAATTTTCTAGTAGTTTTTTTTCTTCTTGAGTACAGCTTTTATACTTATCATCAGTATCATACATGCTATGTTATTTGACATAAATGTGACAGATTACCAAGGAATTTCTTGACCATCCCAAGCAAAGAACTTGCCATTATCATGGCTCTTCACATTGTTAATGATGTGCAACAACTTTTGGACTGAGTACTCTTTGGTGAAGAGCTTTTCTTTAGCAATATTTTTTTGAAATGGCTTAGAAAGATCTGTGTCAACTGTACCAGGATGCAATAGAATACATATGATTGGATCCTTCTTCCTCGCAAACTCCAACGAGATCGTCTTCGACACTGTTTGAATATAAGCGGAAACAAAAGCTCTTATGATTACCATTTCAAACAGTTTATCATATCATTGTTTACAAAAGATAAAATGAAGTCAATCTGTTGCCATATAATCTATAAGCTGTTTTTATAAACTATTCAGGATAGCTTATGAAAATAAGCTGAAAACCGTTTATAAACATGCCATAAGCAGCTATCCCAAATAATTCTGTAAGTGCTTATGCCAGTAGACTAGCTCAAATAAACTAATCCAAACAGGCTGAATATCAAATTCATTTGGATGTATAATTCACCAACCAATGTCTAGAAATAGCATTTTGAGGACTAGAAATTCATGATCCAATGATGCACTTATCATAATGAATATAATAGGACAGTGATCAAGAAAAAAGAGTCATACATTGATTAAGAGCAGTCTTTGAAGATCGATACGAATGCCAACCCCCGAGACGATTATCGCCAATAGATGCAACCCTTGCACTCAAACTAGCCACAACTGCACCACTTCTTTCCGTCCCAATGGCACCTCCAGCTTTAAGAAGAGGCCACATGTGCTGATTTAGAAATTCACAGACTTAGATACAAAATTTTGACTCAAACTACATGCCTTAAGTCTTCTATAACCTCATACACATAAAGAACCCAATTTTACTTCTAAAATTATCCATAAATAGATAAACGAATAAAAAAACTGTAATGAAATTCAGATTGATGTTACCTTGATAACCAAGATAGGACCGACGGCATTAACCTCATATGCAAGCATTAAAGATGACTTCTCCAATTTGTTCAATGTGGTTTCTGTATAATATAGATAACTAACATAATCAACTAACACATATTTGTAAGAAACATAAAACATGATAATAGATAGTTTTAGCTCACAGTTATACATCACTAGCCTCCATCACACACTCCCATCTATACAGGTGAAAGCTCTTACTTTTTTTTTTTCCGTTTTCTCACAAATCTGCTACAAATTTATGTTCCGTTTCTTTCGATCTTGTTTAATCCTTTTGATTATTCTGTTTTTAGTGCGTGCAAGGGGCATGGAACACATGAAGAAAAACTTAGGCAATGGATATTCTATTATGTCCATTACCAAAGAATGAAACAAAATTTTACCTGGTTGCAATACCTCAGGTATTGAAAGAATCCCAGATGCATTAACGAGAAGGTTTAGATGGCCATATGTCTCTTTTATTGACAATGCGGATGCCTGAAATATTATGAATACACAAAGCTTAACAAATGAATAGGTTGTTGGATTTTTTAAATCTAACAATGGGATGTTTTAATGCCTAAACAAAGCCTATAGCTGATCACGTTAAATTGTGTAAAAAGCAACAATATCATGACCTAACATCAGTTTTGATAAAAAAAAGGCCGCTATATTTGTAAATCCTCCCTAGACAAAAGTTCCCATTTTGGAACTGACAAGTGAGTTAACTTAATCAGGGTCAGTGTTGTCAAATAGCAGATATAGCGCTATAGCGAAATTGAACAAACAGCTATTGTTCTGCGATATGCTATCTGGCACAATGTGGGTGTCAAGTAGTGATTATACATAGCAGCACTATAACACGGTAGCATAGTAGAATTTGAACAAAATGTTATTTTCCGCGATATGCGATTGATATCACTGATCAGGGTAGTAAACAAAGGTGGATATGTGCAATATCATTTAAGCTCAAGGGTTGTATACGAAATCGTTCCCCAATTTTGATGACTTGGCATTAGTTTATGTAAAAGATAAAAGGTATTGGGTGGATACTGATAAGCCTGCTGAATGCTGAATTTCTGATACAACTAAGAATGTCAATGGTTATAGTGAGGCAAAATTTTATTCTAATGTGGCAAGATTCAATATGTCAAGCTACTAATTGGAGAATACACAGCCTCACTTATCCAATGTACCATTGTTGAAGTGTTACTCAAGCATAGCAACAAATCAAATGAAAAAAACAATTTTGCACAGACAAAATGCAAATTGAGACATATTTTGTTTTTTATATTAACTTTCCGGCACGAAGGGAAAGGGGCTGTAGTAATCTAGTGTAAAATCTGACCAAAGATTGTTCGAGGATATAAACTTGTGTTCTACAAACAATTTGTTCTGAAGCTCATTAACCAATTGAGTCTAACCACGTAGAAGGAGACATATTCACAAGTACTAATAGCATATTTAAACCTAAAGTTAAATATTAGCTAAACATATTCTTAAACCTTGTCACAAATCTCATATCCATCCTTATCCATATTAACTTTAGCATCTACCTTCTAGTCTAAATTCACACATACTATATCTAAAAATGAGAAAGAAAAACAATGAATTGAAAAAGAAGCATAACCTCAATAGAACTTTCAACAGTCAAATCCAAAGGCAAAATTTGAAGTCGATCAACAAATCTATCCTTCAAATGAAGAAGCCCAGTTGATCCATTAGGATTACGGCAAGTAGCAACAACATGCTCTTTATCATTCTTCTCTAACAATTGTTTCACCTATGCAATACAAAACAAAACACAACACAGTAACTAAAAACTCTATAGCACCGGCACGTACCGGTGTCCACAACGACGTGTCTGATGTCCGTGTCTGTGTCCGTGCTTCCTAGACTAAAGACTAAAAAACAGAGAAAAATGTGACATCCATGAAGAAAAGTGACCATGTGAGAAATGCCAAACATTGTTTTTGAGGTAAGAAAATTCTTACGAATTCTAGACCGATTCCTCTGGAAGCTCCTTGAACTAAGGAAACACCATTAGCTTGAGAAGAAGAAGAAGAGAAGGCTCTTCTGGCAAGTGATAGAAGCCGAGGGGAACGTGAAGCCATGGAAGTGTTATGAGTGGGGGGTGGCAATAGTGAATCATATGAAAGAGGAAAGAACATGAAGCGTGGCAAGACAGTGACCAAGAAACAAAGACAGAAATAGTAAGATGTTATACGTGGAAGTGAGTAACATATAACACATATTTCACTATTCAAATTTGGTAGTTGGAACCGTTTAGGTAGGTGCAAATCTTCTCTTTTTATTTTATTTTTTCAATTATGGAATATCAAATTGATTAAATTGGCATGAACTGTAATTTGATAGTGTTGGCATGAATTGGAAGTCACCCCTTTGATAGTATCTTTATTGGAATAATATGATCAATTTGTGCAGAAACATATGAAAGGATCTTTTTACTACATGTTATATAAGTGGGGTGACCTCTAAGTTTAAATTCAAACCGATCCGAAATAAAACCCGTAAATCGATTAAAAAAATCGAACACCGCATAAAATCGAATGCATTTGGATGTCATTTTCTTAAAACCGCTCGGATTGAATTGGATTTTGGATTGAGTTTTCAAAACCGAACCACACAAAAATTTAAAAACATATTTCCATCTTTTATAAGTATGATATATCATATTAAGCTATTGTTTTTTCCCTTTTAATTTTTTTAATACTACATATTAGTTTAATTTAATATATTTTGTTACAATTTCATATGTTTCAAAGATAATCAATCATTGTTATTCGGTACTATTCATGTGTAATAAATCATATGTTATATTTTGTATCAAAACTATTATTTTACCATTTTTTTTAAATTATTAATTAAAAAAAAGGTTACAATTTGTACTTTGGTTATCCAAAAATCGATCCAAAATTTAACCACATTAAATTGGGTTGGAACAAAATAAGTTTAAACAATGCCTCTTGAGTTTTGATGATAACAAGGTATTAAAAGTTCAATTAAATATGTTAATATTTGTTCAAGTGTGCAGAGCCATATATTAACATTCAAAATTTAACATTCATTATATAGATAATAGCATATATTATTATTAAAAATATTAATGCCAAATATTTTTAAAATCGACAGTCATTGTGTTTAACGAAAAAGACTTTTGACCTTCTCAAATCGCTATAGACCTTTACGAAAATTATCTAAGAGAAAAAGGGGAAAATAGAAAAAGAAAGAACTATAGAAGAAGAAAAAAGGGAAATGTTCACCTTTACGAAAAATATTGTTTGATGTGTGGTGAAAGTTTTGTTGTATAGGTTTATATTGTACTCCCTCCGTTTCTTTTTAAGTGTCTTTTTAGAAAATTAACACCAAAATAACGATGTGTATTTTTGCACATTTTCTTCCTATTATACCCTCATTTCAATCCAGCAATAAATTCCTATTTTTTGCACACACTTTATCTTTCCAATAAATTTAATATGTTATTTATCTCTCGTAACAAACAATTGTCAGTTATTATCTTTTTCTCCAACAAATTCCTTTTTTTTTTGCGCACTCTCTATCTCATAACAAAGAATTGTCAATTTTCTAAATGTTGTGCTCATCTTTTTAATTATTTTAAGTCAATATAAAAATTATATTGATGAAACTTCTTCTTCATTGACATCTTGTTCTTGTTTTTGTATCTTGTCAAATGAGTCGTCAACTATTGCTCCCTCTTCACATTTCATCAACAATTCCAACGAGTCTTCCACTTTTTTCTTTTTTTTTTTCATTTTGAACATTCATTGAGTCTTTTATTTTTCTTCCCTCAAATCTGTTCTTTTACTTTGCACTTGAATTTTTTAACAATTACTACTCATCTTATTTGTAGAAGTTTAACTCTTCTTGAAACCATTGTTTGTAACAAATTTTGTTTAAATTTGAAGATAACAAGAAACAAACTTTGTTTAAAAAAAATAAACTTTAGTTTTTCAAATACATAACATTAATTAGTTTTATAGAAAAATATAAGAGTAATTGACAAAGGGTATAATTGACAAATCGTACTCTTAAAATACTAAAAGGACAGTTAAATAGGAACGAAAAAATTACCCTAAAAAAACACTTAAAAAGAAACGGAGGGAATAATTAATATTGAAAGATTCCCTCAGAAAAGTTAATATTGAAAGCTTTTAAACTAAGAGAATAAGCAATAGTTTTTTTTATGAAAAGGGGAATGAATTTTGAACCTATAGCTTATGGTTTATTATTGTTTTTCTAATTTTAATGAAACTTCTTCCTTTATTCTTTGTTAAATGAAACAAAAATCCTAAAATCCAAGCATAATAAATCAATCATTTGTTAATTTAGTGTCATCTATATTATTGAAGATATTTAATATCTTAGTGTCATCTAAATTAGAATATTACATTTTAAAATAACTTAAAATGAATAAGTTACATAATTAATTATTAAAATTTATCATTAGTTTAAAATAAAAAAATGTACATGAAATATGATTTTTATAAAGAGTTTTTCTATCATGTGCAAATTTGCACATGTTAAGAAATTCAAAATAGCAAGTTTATATTAAAACTTGTGCGTTTTATATTGATGATGTAACTTTTTAATAAATAATTGTTATTTTCAATAAAAAGTTGCTACTTTTAGTTACATTAACATGTGCAATATTGGGCATTTTGATGACGTCGGTTAAATTATAAAACCCTCTTTTTGTTTTGTGATGTGAAAAACAAAATGTGAGATCATGCCTTTCACATTCTAAAAATAACCTCTTCTTTTTGTGTAAATAAAGTAACACGTACAACTACAAAAATTGATCTTTTGAGTTTTGTGAGACTCATATGAGTGGTAAACTCTCTATAAGAGTTTTAAGTTTTAATATTGGTGCATACATCCAAGTTTGAGTTTGAACCAGAGACCTTGGTTAAAAGAGACTTGTGTCATTAGTTAAAACTGACTTGTGTCATCTCATATAAACAATCGTACATTCATAATATATTTGAGTCATATTTATTAGTTACACTTTTAATACTATTTTTATCAAATATAATTTTTTTTTTTAAAATTTCGGTTGAGTATACCGGAAAGTGTTAGAGTTTCACAATTTTGATTGAGAAATGTATTCACATTTAGTGTTAGAACGTGTCTTAAATATGATTACCTTCAATTGTGGGTCCCTTCTTAAGTAGATTCGAACAAGATTGTTGTGTAGCAAGTGCGAGTTAGAAGTCTTTTATTGTTTAGAAAAGTAAGAGTTCTACCTTAAACAATATATACTCCCTCTGTCCCAAATTATAAAAAAAAATAATCACACTTATTAAGAAAACTAAAACATAAGAATTTGGAGTATAGTTTTTTGTGTTTTCTTTGAAAAAAGTTTTATAGAAAGGTGTAAAAACAATTTTCATTGGCTATTGGTTATGGAAAAAATGAAAGAGAGAGAAAATTGAATGTAATTTGTAATTAATTTTATGAGAATAAACAAAAGTTTTTCTTGAAAAAGAGATTTTTTTTAAAAAAAACAAGATTAAATATGATACAAGTTTGTCTTTTTTGCTTATATTTAGGGACAAAGAAAATGAGTTTTTTTTGCTTATATTATGGGACGGAGGGAGTATAAGTGAGAGAACTCATAAACCCAATGCCTTAAGGTTTTGAGTTATGATGTGGTATCCAACTTACCTGTGTGATTACTTTTAACCAAGTGTGATTGATCCTAAGTCTCTTTTCATGATCTGACAAATGTATCAGAGTCAAAAGTTAAACAAGAGTTCGACTTGCTCCTTGTGTTAAATGTCTTTCTGATAATGATGGTCAGTAGACGGATCTCGTTGATGTGGCCGGTTATCAACAACGGTGCAAGTACAAGTGTTTGGGGATTAAAAAAAACTTCTACTTGAGAGGGAGCATAATGAATCGATAGACTCACACTTAAGGGAGAGATTATTGTGTGAAGTGTGAGTTAGAAGTCTCATATTGCAAAAAAAAAAAAAAAGTCTTATATTGCTTAAAAAGGTGAATATTTAATAATATATAAATTGGAGAATATATATAAACTTAATGCACTAAGGTTTTAAATTAAGATGTGATGCACAACTTAATTATCTGGTTGCTTCCTGAATGTCCTCATGACCCAATTACATTCAAATAGACCAAAAAAAAAAACTCTTGTAAATTGCGTTTAGATTAAATAGAAACTCTATGTTAATATTCAAATAGTCAAATTTCTACACAAGACGATCAAATTAAAGATCGACAAAATAGAAGCGACAAAGCAAATGTGAGCAGTGATTAAAATGTTCAAACACATTAATTAATTAAGATCATGCAAACAAATGGGAACAAGTTGAAGTGAAGTCACGAAAAATCTCTGCTCTATGGGCTAGTGAAGTCACGAGAAACTTACATACTCAATATAAATGGATATACATCGAGTTAACTAGTGGAAGAACACAATTAAGTTTATAGTTGAAACAAAAAAAAGTTGGAAGTAGTGTTCCACAAAATCTGTGCATGTATTAAGGATAAGAACAAAATATACTAAGTTGGATACTAACCAAGTTTACACCACAAAACTCTTTCAAGAAGTATCTAAAATTGATTCAGCATATATAAGCACTTGTTGAAAAGGAACAAAATTCACAATCCTCCTTTGTAATGGTGCCTTTTTTTTCCTGAAAATCTCTCATTGGCATGGAATTCATGCTTCATTAATTCTATATATGGGGCAGCCACGTTATATGGATAAGTCCAATTTAGTTCTTTTCATTGATTCTTGATCAGCAACTGAACACGTATAGTCCTCTTCTTCTTCACGTTTGAATTGGATTGACCAATTACCAAGCAACGAAATTTAATATATTTTTTATAGATAGTAAAAGTTTGTGTCAGCTGAGTCCATTGGGGTTGTGCAGGTTAAGTTTTAGAGGGTATTTCAGAAATATGGGAAATGCAATTGAATATAGCCGAGACAAATTAAGAAATTATTTCTTCAAAAAAATATACTTAAATTTATAATGCATTAAATACACATAAATTTTTTTTTTTATGTTTTAGAATAACTTGTTAACGATACCCTATAAATATTTACAAAGATTACACAATTCTTACGAGTTATGAGTTGGTTTTACTAATTAAACCATCTTTCATGACATTTCGTAGATCCGAGCATTTTGATTTAAGAATATACATAGAAGGGGAAAAATATACAATTATATCTATATTGAATGCATAATTATTTGCCCTCGAATTTGATGCATGACCGGAAGATTTGATCTGTAATATGCGTATATGAAAAAATATTTGTTGAAAGAATACAATACTTTGACAAAATTAGTTTTCACATTTGTGCGTGAGTGTTACATTTTCTTACAAAACAAAATACAATTATTATAATTTAATAAGCATGCACATTTTTTTTTTTTTTGTAGTGGTCATGGTTTTGAACCTCAGACCTTACATATATAATGTGTTGTCCATACCAACTGAGTTAAGTTCACGAGGACATTAGCATGCATATCTAATTACATGCTTCCTCCGTCCCTTTAATATATTATTTTGTTTAAAAATCTTGACTTTTGAAGTTTTACACCGACATGATTTTTCAATCCAACTATAAAAATCTGAACCGTTAATATTCATACAAAGGTTATGATTTAACCGTTAATATTCAAATTTTCTCATGAATCTCACGGATATTTTGATAGGGGTTGATAAGCTCATGATAGGGGATTATTTTCATATATATAATCAATAGTACTATTGCTAGTATTTCTTTATTAAATTTGTGCAGTGGCAGCCGGCCTCATGATGTTTTGCTTTGGGATAGGGTGTAATGCATGTTCGCTAATCGCAAATAGTGGAGTAGACCCTTAATCAGAGTAAGAGACAAGGTTTTTGAAGTTTGACCTAAAAATGGCTTAATACCAGTTTTCGCTCCCTAACTTTTACGAAGTTGTGATTTTAGACCCTAAAAATAACTACAAAACTCCCCATAAGTTTTGCAACTGTAGCAGTTTTGCCCCCCAAGACCAATCTTTGGTAAAAAAAAAAACGTGGCACCTCACTTTGGGTGTCACATCAGTGTAGACCGAGTCAAAATCGACCTTGAGGTTAAAACTGCTATAGATGCAAAACTTAGAGGGCGGTTTTGTAGTTTTTTTTCTTAGGGGACTAAATCACAACTTCGTGAAACTTAGGGGGCGAAAAGTGCTATTAAGCCAATAAATTTATAAGTACAAAGTTTAACCATTTTTAGTATTTTTCGTTTTTCTTTTTTTATAGAATAGTTGTATTTGAAACACTGTTGAAACTAAATATGAACATATTTTATTTGTCGAAATTTGAGCTTTGATTCGTCTCGTTGTAAATATCTAGTCCTTTCTTTTTAATGGCTTAGTTTATGTTCCGCTAGAATAAACTGATGTAAGTTAGTAGTCTCTTTTTTTAACCATGTATTTTCTATGTGCAAAATTTAAATGAGATCTTGCTTAAATTCTGGAAAGTCTATTTTAAACTTTTTATATGTTTTTAGGAGGTATAACCACGTTAGAGTACCAATCCAATTGACATAAAAAGTACCATATATATTTTTATTTACTTTTTCTAATCCTTTGTAATTAGAGTATTAACTCAAGTAGACATTCCTTTCATGGCTTAGATCTTTTTGATCCATTATTGTACTAATCTTCGAGTTAATAGAAGAACGCCAATTTCATTTTTTTAATACAAGTTTTGATTACATCTCAAATGAACGACTTCAATAATCAAGCTTAGATTTTCTTTTCTCTATGAAAATGATGTTACCAACTTTTTCGACGATATTGATAAAACAAAATGGTGCTTCTAATATGAATTAATGGACCTCAAAAAAGAGTTCAACCGTGGACTCTCACAATTTTTAGTAAAATACTCAATTTCTTACTCTTTTTTTTTTGTTTGTAAAATCCATTATTTTAGTAAAAATTGCGAGGTCCATTTTTGTTTTTTGTTTTAAATTACAATGACATTAGAATCACCTATCAGAAAAATGATAGAAAATTTGTATTTTACTAAATTAAATAGGTGATTTTAATATCACTGTGTAATTTAAATTTTGCTTTCCTTTGACAATTAAGACCACATACCTTCGTGGTTGCTTCCTCACATGAGCAATGAATTTTACCCAATAGTTCTTCAAAATATATTTTATCTATATATTGAACAAATCACTTGGTATATATTTAATATATACCTTGACTGAATATATATCCTTTTCCATTACCCACAAGTTTCAACAATAGCCATTAGCCAGCACAGCATTTTTCTTTCTATTCTCTATATAAGTAGATAATAGATCACTTGTTAATTCCTTCACATTTCAACATAACTAGCAACAATGACTATATTCTCTACTATGTGGCTATTGCCTCTCTTTACTTTCATTTATGTCAATGGTATTCTTCCTATTGAAGCTACTCACCATGTTTATAGAAACCTTCAGAGTTTATCTTCTGATGATTCCTTCAAACAACCTTACAGAACTGCCTATCATTTCCAACCTCCAAAGAATTGGATAAATGGTAATTAACCTGATCTGAATGTTGTATTTTTTTTTTAAGTAGCCCAGTTGCTATAAATTCTTCTTTTTAAGAAGAATAAGCAGAGTGTCTAGGGTTCGAATTCATACAACGTGGGTTCGAATCAATACAATGTCTTTGTCGAGTTAAGTTCACGGGAACTAATACAATATAATTTATATTTCTATTTTATTTTTTGTGAAATATTTTACATCTCTGACAGATTTTTCTTTTGCTTTTTTTTTTTGTTGTCATTTGACATGTTATGCTCAAATGGATATGTGGATGCATATTACGTGGATTTGCAGATCCTAATGGTTAGTTCATTTCTCTTATAGATCACCCTTAGTTAGTAAATTTTTATGCATATAGATTCCTTCAATATTAATTCCATCATATTATCATCGTCCATTATGTCATGTACATGTAGCACCGATATCGACATACATAATTATATTCGATTATTTTATTTTCTTAAATTATTACTAATGTCATTGTGTTGGTGTCGTGTATAACGTTTGTGACAGTGTTCCATAGGCATATGTAAAATATGATTAACTTCAAAAATAATTTCTATAGAATTTAGTCAAAACTCAAAAGGCTGAAAGGTTCAAAAGTAATATAAAAAACGGTCGTTCCAAAGAAATCATAACATGAAAAATTAATATAGTATAGAGGCATATTCTCAATACTAGAGCCAAAACATAAGAAAAACAATTAGCATCTATTTAGCAAATCACTTACTAGATCGATTGGAAAATGATATTTCAACAATAAAAAAAAAGTCAATGATGCAAACAAAAAATGTCATTCAAAGAATGTATATATTTTTAAATTTTGTTTTTAATCAAAAAAATTAAAAGGAAGTGGACCAGTAAAATATGAATATAATGATAGTTTAAGGTTTTCAGAAGTTGATATTTGTCACTTTTCATGTTATTGTTTTGGCTTAATTGACATTTTCCATGTGATTATTTTTTGGCTAAAAAATTAAATATTGTCTTTATATATGTGACTTTTGATAGGACCATTGAGTTACAAAGGACTTTATCATCTATTCTACCAATACAATCCTAAAGGTGCAGTTTGGGGAAATATTGTATGGGCACATTCAGTTTCAACTGATCTTGTTAACTGGACCCCACTAGATCCAGCCATCTTTCCATCTCAACCGTCCGATATAAATGGTTGTTGGTCAGGATCAGCCACAATACTTCATGGTAACAAACCAGCTATTTTATACACTGGAATTGACCCCATGAATCACCAAGTTCAAAATATAGCATACCCTAAAAATTTATCTGACCCTTTTCTAAGGGAATGGATTAAGTCACCGAAAAATCCATTAATGGAACCAACTAGTGAAAATAAAATTAATGCTAGTTCATTTAGAGATCCAACTAGTGGTTGGTTAGGAAAAGATGGAAATTGGAGGATAATTATTGGTAGCAAAAGAAACACTAGGGGAATTGCAATTTTGTATAAGAGTAAAGATTTTATTAATTGGATTAAATCAAAACATCCTTTGCATTCAGCTAAAGGCACTGGAATGTGGGAGTGTCCTGATTTTTTTCCTGTTTTGAAAATTGGTACATTTGGTGTTGACACGTCATTAAATAGCGACGATGTTAGGCATGTGTTGAAGGTTAGTTTGGATGATAAAAAACATGATTATTATCTCATTGGGACTTATAATGATGATAAAGACAAATTTGTCCCTGATAAAGGGTTTGAGGAGGAAAATATTGAACAAATTTTGAGATATGATTATGGAAAATATTATGCATCAAAAACTTTCTTTGATGATGGGAAGAATAGAAGGATTTTGCTTGGATGGGTCAATGAGTCCTCAAGTGTTGCTGATGATATCAAAAAAGGATGGTCTGGAATCCATGTGAGTTGGTTGCAATAATTTTCCTAATATTTTTGTTATTAGTTTGTTCATTTTCTAAAATCAATACAAGTGTATGATAAAAAAATATAATATAGTCATAAATATTGACTATTGACTCAATAATCTACATTAGTTTGTTTTCTAGGGCATGGTTTTCAATGATAACTATAAAATATATAGTTTTGATTTATCATGAGCCAGCTAAGATCATGGCATGAGAATAGCTAAAGTTGACTTGAACTAATTTAGTTTATCCTAAATAGTTAGGGTAAAATTTCACTAATAATAAGGCAATAATGCACATGCATATGCAGACAATTCCAAGGACAATTTGGTTACACAAGTCAGGAAAACAGTTGATACAGTGGCCAGTTGTGGAAGTTGAGAAGCTAAGAGTAAATCCTATCAAATGGCCCACCAAAATACTCAAAGGAGGTGAACTGCTTCCAATTAATGGTGTCACAGCAGCACAAGTAAGCTATGGTTTTTTTTACTATCATAATAACTTCATGACATTAATAAAATAATGTTGCAACTATATATGCATATGTTATATTATATATCTGATCCGTCACGGATACACACACGGACACTAGACACAACATAGACACATCGATACTGCCAAAATTTTAAAAAAAAATGATAATTTAATGTAATCACAAGTATCGATGTTGTGTCGGTATGGGATACGACACATGTCGGACACTGAAACATGACTTCAATCAAAAGTGTTGGTGCAACTCAGGTGATCCACAATTTTCTAGCATTTATATAATTGCACAATTTGAAGCCACCTCTCTAAGTCTTACAATGCAATATTTTAATCAAGTTTACTGGAACTAATAAGATCTATAGTACTGACAGGAAGAACTAAAATAGCATTATTTTCTTAATAGAGTTATAAATTTTCTGCCTAGTTTAATAAAATGAGTAGTTTTATATTATGATATATTTGGTTCTTTCTATATGAAAGAAGATTATCAGATTCTGTATCTCAATTCATGTAATCATCCTTAATAATTACTCATATTAAAAGAGTAAATTTACAAGGCATTATATATTAATGATTATGATTGTGTTCACATTAGATTAATTAATCAATTATTTTATGCAGGCTGATGTTGAAATTTCATTTGAAGTGAATAATATCAGAGAAGCTGATGTTTTGGAGAATTGGACAGACCCTCAAATTCTGTGTAGCCAAAAGGGCACATCAGTGAAAAGTGGATTGGGACCTTTTGGCCTGCTAGTTTTTGCGTCAAAGGGGTTGCAAGAGTTCACATCAGTGTTCTTTAGAATATTCAAATACCAACAAAAAAATTTGGTGCTCTTTTGTAGTGACCAAAGCAGGTTTGTCATTTGCCCTCTAGTTATTTTCATAAGATTCTATTATTATGACACAAAATTTGACAACAATTTTAACTATGTTTAACAAATGGAAAATGGTTAATGAATATAACAAAGTGTCGTAACTTATTAATCATTTATGAAACACAATTGATGACAATTTTTATTGTCATTAACCACAATTTTTAGGTATATATTTGAACACAAATTATGGTTGTATATTTGCAAACTTAAAAATCATGTATATTTGAATACATAAAAATCATGTTAATAATGTTCGAAATCGTCGTTAGTTGAATCATCAATGAGTTTTAACACTTTATTATATTCATAAATCATCCACTAAAGGCAATTAATTAACCACATTTAAACAACATTAACCATTCAAAATTGTTGTGCATTCTTGTTATCAATTTTGTGTGTAAATGTATCTTTTTTTTATTCTTTTCATAAACTAGGCTTATATTCAAATTTGAGTTCTAACTCTATCTTATAAAAATGCATCTTTAATTAACAGGTCTTCTTTGAATAAAGATAATGATTTGACCACTTATGGGACTTTTATAGACGTGAATGTTCTTCATGAGAACCTGTCATTGAGAAGTTTGGTAAGTTCTAATTGATTAAGCATTTAAGGTATTTGACAATATTTAAGATGTGCCAACTTTTTTTTATGGATTGTAGTGGTCCACAAAAGTTGCAATTTATGAAGTCATGAAATGAGATATTATGATGCAGAAAACTTTTTTTGCCCAACACATGCATTATGCATAGACTTTTTTGTGTATATTTAAGACTAGAGGAAATATATCATCAATAAGAGGTCCTAGTTATGTTTGCACTTTGCATTTATTATATTTTCCATTTGGCATTCTAATAAATTTAGTTTATGCCTTTTTCACAGATTGATCACTCTGTGGTAGAGAGTTTTGGAGGA
>Ga0315915_1000999_pt1 | contig 32741 bp, 20 predicted proteins | sample MpolbnodulesMG_FD_207738 | JGI IMG/M metagenome (GOLD analysis project Ga0315915, IMG submission 207738) | Medicago polymorpha root nodule microbial communities from Los Angeles, California, United States - branched nodules | ecosystem: Host-associated > Plants > Roots > Nodule | place: USA... | reverse complement strand
TTTTATAATAATATATATATATATATATATATATATATATATATATATATATATATATAATATTTTCTATTTGTGTGTAATCTAATTTATTATATGGTATGAGAGCAACCTTTTCTACTTATATTCCTAATGACTCATAAATTCTGTTTTTTGGATTTGAACATATAGTATTTGTTTGAATTATCACTTTGAAACCGGTCATATTCATAATGATTTTTTTTTTTGTCAAACGGTTTATAGGATAAAAATTTACTTAATGAATAAGTGGGAAATTTGAGATTTGAACTTTGACCTCTGCCTAATGCAACGTCCTCATGCTCACAGGGTTCATAGCTGATTGTATGGACAAAATTAATTAGCCTATCATTCATAAAGAAAGAATGGGCATATGCTCCACCAGGGAACCTTTGCCTTGATAAGTCTCTCTGATTCAAGTTATGTAACGGAGCAACGAACAATGACAAAAAACTCTTTACGATTTTTCTGCATCTCATTTATGTTGTGCCCACTGTTTAAAACATCTTTAAAGAACATTGTGCTCTACTAGGAAATATAATTCACGAACCCACCCCATTTTTGTTATGGAGCCAAACTTTTTTTCAAAGAAAAATGTGAAATACAAAAATGAAAATGGCTTCGCCCAGGCTTGACCTGGGGACCTTCAGTGTGTTAGACTGACGTGATAACCAACTACACCACGAAACCAACTGTTAATTAAATCCCCCAAAGCTGTAGCATTGTTTTTTGGTTTATGTGGCTTAAGTCTTTTTGCTATGCTGTTTGAGGATAGTGTCTTGATCTCATGTTAAGTTCAAAGGAGCTATCTCCTCTAATTTTAATAATTTGTTGCGAAAATGTGCAATTTCAAGTAGTGTTGTTGAAAAGACACATCAAGGGGTTTTCTTATATTGTTACTAATTTAAAGACTAATGTTATTGGTGAGTATTGTTTGTAGTATGAAACTACATCTATGTAACCTGAGTAGGCAATGTATTTAATATGTCTATTTTGTGTAAATGTTCCTAAAATATAGTGTGTGAAAGTGTTTAACTCTAACTTCTTATCACCAATGACAAATTTGTAGTATCAATAACAATACATTTGAAAAATTAATATAATTGCATATAGTAATTTGAAATGGGATTTATACTCAGGGAAAAAATTGTTTTCAAAAGGAAGTTTATATATAGAGATATAGGTAGTATTAGTTTATGAATCTCTTATTTGCATGTCAATGTTATATTACTAACTTTGAGGGTAAATTTTTCATCACAAAAGCTAACAGAGCTTTCTTGCTCATTTTCTGATGTAATTTCAGTTTCTGGTTGCAATGACTCATACCTCAACAGTATATCAGAACCTGAACCCGGTAGATGCCGCAGAACAGACGGTAAGAAGTGGCGATGCAAGAGCGCGGTTCTTCCAGGTCAGAAGTATTGTGCACATATGCATAGAGATGCTAAACGGCGTTTTACAAACCTCAAATGTCCTCCGTCAATTCCAGAAAGTGAGCCCTTCGTTGATTGTAATGAGAAAAGTTACATTTTTGTTGATTGTTGGTCTATCAATGTGTGTGTTCATGAAGAATATATGAATCAAATTTTCTAAGTTGCATTTTAGGTTTTTTGATGTGAAAACCAACCAATGTGCACAGATTTTAGGCCTTTCAAAAGGAAGGAAAATAAAAAAAATCAATGGCTTCGCCCAGGCTCGAACTGGGGACCTTCAGTGTGTTAGACTGACGTGATAACCAACTACACCACGAAACCATTTTTGACGATTTTCTCGTTGCATTGTATTTGTCTTTTAATATTTGGCCTAAATAGGAGTTCATTGCTTACTGCATCATATTTAATTATTTATTTCTATTTAGGAATTATACAGGGACATCCATAGAATAGAATATTACAGACAATTAGAAGTTTTATCATTATTTGACAGTTTAATAAATAACATATTTCAGTTTTGGAATATTCCCACTCCAACTGTTCAACTTGTCTTATCTCAGAACAACAGAAAAAATAGAACTGAAATAATAAAGATCATTTTTATTTCACATCCACCAGATATATATACTCTCTAGTCATTATTATAAACAATACAATTATTTTTTAGATTTATTGAAAAGAAGATGTATCAGATCTATATTATAGATAAGATACATAAGTTTTTTAATGAATTTAAAAAGTGTTTTTTTGTTTATAATAGTAATCAAAGGAAGTATAATAGTTAAATTTACTCACGCGACCACTTAATTTATGAAATCAATCCCTATTTTAGACAATAATTTATAAAATTATTAAATCACATCATATATCATTGCTTGTGGAAAAAATGACTTCAACAATATTTAATAGATCACATTGCACATTTAGAAATAAACTAATTTCTTCAAAGTTTTTGCATAAATTTGTAATAAACCAATATTTAAAACACTCATTGAGTAATCGTAGTCTAAATTCGATTTTATTTTACAATCATATAAAAATAAGAGCTGTGTTATTTGACACACAAATTTATAATTAATTATGTTCAAAATATGGATAATGAATATAACAATGTGTTACAGCTCACAACAATTTCAACTTTTTGATGTTCAAATAAATATACATACTCATCACCATGTTTAATCAAATATTTTAATTGTGCTAATTTGTTGTCAAGTTTAATCATTTCAACAATTAAATATCTCCTTTTCATCTAGTCTATAACACTTTCTAAATTTGCATTAATTAAACTTTACTTAAAAAAATTAATCCTGAAATTCATGTTTTATTTTTTAGAGAAATGAGTTGAATCATATGGTGATTAACTTTGCCATTTGTCTAAGCTAAAGAAACATGAATTCACCTAACCATAAATTTCTCAAAGTTTCAAATTTTGACTAAGCAACAACCACAGAAGCGATAGCGGTAAATAACGAGTTAGTTATAATTCACAAAATTCCAATTCTACCCTCCTTCTCGCGCCTAATTCGTTTTCCCTCTCAAACTCTCACATTCACTCACCATCTCTCTCTCTCTCTCTCCCCCTCTCTCTCTCTCATCAAATCTTCTCTTGTACGAACGTGAATCGACGCTTGATTCTCCTCAACAAAGGTATCCATTTCACGTTTTCAACCATTTTCTTCTCACTGTGTTTAATTTCTCTTTGAATGCATGAAATGCACGCGTTTTTTTTTATGCGGTAAAGCTTTTCTGTTGCTTTGATCATGAAAATTCTCAAAATGCGAGTGTCGATTTGATTTTGTGATTTCGAACTAGATTGAAGATTTTTTCACAAAACAAAATTTAAGCGAGATTTTTTTTTTGAGTTTGAATAAATATATACATCAATGTAATGTTCCTCTTTTACTGCAATTTGATTTGATGTATTTATTTATGGTTAATGCAGTCAGAGCCACTTCTGATGGAAGGTGTGTCTGGTGTCTGACACCGACACATATGATTAGATTCAATTTAGCGAGTTTTTGTCGTTGAGAATTTTAACAAATACTGTAACTTGATTTGATGTTTTCATGGTTAATATAGTTAATCACCTTGCGAAGTAAAATAGTTGTAAACTAGCAATTTATTCCCTATAATATCAGTCTCTCCAATTTGGTCCTTAAACTATATGAAATTCGTTAATTTAGTCCCTAAAGTATATATAAATCCATCACTTTAGTACCTAACATCTTAATAGTATGGAGTAAATTTACGGATTTTATATAGTTTAGGGACTTACTTATTATATTTACAGAGTTAGGGACTAAATTGAAGTGAGAGTGATAGTTTAGGGACTGAATCAATGGTTTATTCTAATTCTTTTGAAAATAATTATGATATCAGTAATTTATTTGGTTTTGAAGTAATGGAGAAATTGTTGATTTTGTTACATGTAGGTGGATTGAGGATTTCGTTATGAATGAATATTTGTTTACTTTCTTGGAAATTGTATAATGGAAGAAGAGGAAAAACCAAAAGAGGTAAAAATATCTGGTGATGCATTGGATAATAAAGACGTGATAGATAGTGCTGGAGATCAATTAGATGAGAGTCATCAGAAGGAAAATGTAAATGATGGTAGTGGCATTGAGGATGAACAGGCTGATAAAATTGAGTCGGCAAAAACAGTTACGGACGGCAACCGGTTTGACCAAGTATCGTTGAAAGATCAAGAGAAGAACAATGAGAATGTGGAGTCAATCCACTCTCTTGGTTCAGATAATGTACAAGACTCCATTGGTGGAAATGAAGAGGAATTTCAAATTTCATCTGGGATGTACTCACCAGAGAGTAATACTTCGCCAGTTCCCGCAATGCAACATGATCATATTTCATACAGCCCTGGGTCAGGGGGACATTTTGGTGTTGGTTTTGGTTCAACTGGTTATTCTCCACAAACACCTAAGCAAAAAAATGCTATGCCAAATACGTCAGCGGAATTGCTGCATTTAGTTGATTCTGCAATCATGGGGAAACCCGAAGGTATGGAGAAACTGAAGAATATTGCAAGTGGTGTAGAAATTTTGGGGAGTGGTGAAGAAATGGAGAGTGTGTCTTTCTTAATCGTAGACTCACTTCTTGCAACAATGGGTGGTGTTGAATGTTTTTCAGAGGACGGTGATAATAATCCTCCTAGTGTAATGCTAAACTCCCGTGCAGCGACTGTAGCAGGTGAACTTATTCCCTGGCTACCTTATGTAGGTGATACTGATGTTGCCATGTCACCAAGGACACGAATGGTAAGGGGACTACTTGCCATATTACGAGCTTGTACAAGAAACAGGGCAATGTGCTCAACGGCTGGTCTGTTAAGTGTACTGTTAAGAACAGCAGACAAAATATTTACCGTGGATGTTGGCTTAAATGGGCAAATTAGATGGGATGGAACTCCTTTGTGCCGATGCATACAATACTTGGCTGGGCATTCTCTTAGTGTTAGTGATCTTCGTAGATGGTTTCAAGTCATTACAAGAACACTTACCACAATTTGGGCTCCGCGCTTAATGCTTTCTATGGAGAAGGCAATAAATGAAAAGGAGTCAATGGGGCCTGCTTGCACTTTTGAGCTTGATGGTGAAAGTTCGGGTTTGCTTGGTCCAGGTGAGAGTCGCTGGCCATTTATGGACGGGTATGCATTTGCAACTTGGGTCTACATTGAATCATTTGTTGATGCATTAAGTACAGCTACAGTTGCTGCTGCAATTGCTGCAGCTGCATCAGCCAAGTCAGGTAAAGCATCTGCTGTGTCAGCTGCTGCAGCAGCTAGTGCACTTGCTGGTGAAGGCACAGAACACATGCCACGGTTATTCAGTTTTTTATCTTCTGATAATCTGGGTATAGAGGCTTATTTTCACGCTCAATTTTTGGTTGTCGAAATTGGTAGTGGAAAGGGAAAGAGATCTGCGTTGCATTTTACTTATGCATTCAAACCACAGTGTTGGTACTTTATTGGTCTTGAGCATATAGGCAACCATGGAGCTATGGGGAAAGCAGAAAATGAAGTTAGATTATATGTAGATGGATCTCTATATGAAACTCGTCCTTTTGAGTTCCCTAAAATTTCCAAACCCCTTTCATTTTGCTGCATAGGAACTAACCCTCCTCCCACCATGGCTGGTTTGCAACGCCGTCGTCGTCAGTGCCCTTTGTTTGCTGAGATGGGCCCTGTTTATATCTTCAAGGAACCAATTGGTCAGGAAAGGATGGCGCGCTTGGCTTCTAGAGGAGGGGATATAGTGCCTTCTTTTGGCAATGCAGCAGGGCAACCATGGCTTGCATCGAATGCCCAAATGCAGAACAAGGCAGAGGAAAGTGCTCTATTAGATGCAGAAATTGGAGGGTTCATACACCTACTCTATCATCCTAGTTTGCTTAGCGGTCGTTTCTGTCCAGATGCTTCACCTTCTGGTGCCGCAGGTCAGATAATTTATGGGTATTGGTTTTATAAGTATAGATAAATTTTTATGCTACTGATTGGTCTGTGTTAATTTTGTATAAATAATCTTCCAAAAGTTTTGTTTGTAGATTTATATGACGCTACTAGAACTTCTTTATACAACTTTTTGGGTTGTAATGTAGTCATCTAGTGCTTATGGTATCAAATGTTACATGCAGCCTACCTCACCAAATGAGAAAAGGCTTGATTGTTCTTTGTTGTTGTTGGGTTGGAATGTTTTTAAGTTCCTCAAGGGCTGTCCTTTGGATACTTTCCAGTGCAATTCTTCTTTTCTGTTCTCTGTGTATACTGCAACCTTCTTGTTAATTTAACAATATATAACTAACAAGTATTTGGGTTTTGTGAATCACATATGGAGTTAAGACTTGGAATTGAGTTAGTTGTCCATGCATTGACGAATGTGTTGAATTTATGGTTTAAGTATAAAAATGGGTAGTTAATGTTTCTAATATAGTTTCTTTATGGAAGGCTGTATAACTTCATCTTTATGCAGAGAACAATGGCTATGGAAATGGAAAATGTTTGTAATGAATATTAATTGAACTGACAATTAAGTAGAAGCTAGGTTGTCAAACTCTTTCTAGGTAAACTCGTGGAGCAAAGGTAAACTCGATTTATATCCATTGCCATATATACTCATATAATACCATGGAGACAATACTAATTAAGCATTTCAACACAATAATAAATCAAATTATTAAATCACCACAATTGCTATAATAAAATTGAAACAAATACAAAACCCGTGCAACAGATTGAAATAGAGTTAGGAAAACTCAAGAATGAGATGCTTTATTTACAGTCTGTGAAATGTGAATACAAGTAGGAGGTAGTAGTAGGAACCTTGATTTGTAATGGCAAATTTTGAAAATGGGGAGGCTTACCCAGAGCAACACTGAATTACAAGATCTATAACACCATCATTAGATTGTGCAACCTTTATCCCTAAGAAATATCGAAGGTTGCCAATATCTTTTTCTGAAAGATGACCATGATCAGCCAGCAACATGGTCACTCTCTGTAACGACAATACTGTCAACATACACAACCAAGTATATATAACATGTGGCTGAATGTTGACAGAAAACGAGTGTGATATGTTTCACTTCAAATCATACCAAATTGCCGTGCAACATTGCTAAATCTACTAAACCATGGTCTAGGAGATTGTTTAAGGTGATATAGAGATTTTCATAGATTACATACTAGCTCTAAAGAATCCGTCTGAGAAAAAAGTACATTAGGTTGCTCCATATAAACTTCTTCACCAAGATCACTATTGAAGAAAACATGATTAATATCATGTTGGTGAAGAGGCCAGTGGAAAATAACAACCATGGACGAGAACAATCGAGCAAATACCATTGTTGATACCGGGGAAAAAGTGTCTCCATAATCCAAGCCGAATACCTGGATATCATCTTTAGCTACTAGCCTTGCCTTAAGTAGATCAACATGACCATCAGGACCAACTTTAATTTTAAATCCTTTGAATTCCAGCAACTGACTTCTGTATAGGAAGGGGAACAAGATTCTAAGTCCTATGGCTTTGAAGTGCAGACATTACTTCTACCATAGTCTGTCTCCCCCCGGGATGAGAAAGAGCTTCACCTGCAGTCTTAGGAATAGACACAAATGACAAGGAAGAAAGCTAAGAAAATGCATAGGTGACAGATCATGATAATAACTCAAATCAACATGATTAGGAGAAGAATTGCAATTAGACTGTATACCTTTTCTGAATGCAATAAGAAGATCTAGTCTAGACGTTTGGATTGAAGCAGGCGGTGAATTTGGAGGGGTGGCGATAGGTGCTGGAGATGGAGGCACTACAGATGGAGGTTTCCGGCGATGATAGACCTGGAAAGGGTGAGGAAGAGAAGGATTCTCTTGAACCTGTGGCATGACTGATAGAGTGTACTCAGTTGGGACAGGATGAAGAAGTCCAAAGATAGGCAAAGACTCATACGTCACATCAGCCGAGACTATATACTTGCACAAACTAGGGGAATAGCAACAATAACTCAGGGATGTCCCAACAAACCTAGACGCCTAAATTGAAATTTGAAATGAGGTTCTTTAAAAAACTAACGAACAAAATTGAAGGCCTTTTAAGCCTTATCAATTTTTTTACAGTATTAAACAAAACAAAAATAACTATCAAATGCAATCACAAGATTGATTCAATTTTTAGTAAATCAATTAGTAGCTAAAATGATGAGGAAAATGTATACTATGAGACCTAAACTAATTAATAAAATTAATTAAATTAAAAAATGTGAGGTCTAAAATAAATTTGAGATCTAAAAAGATTAGAGGAATCTTATGCCCTCCTCTCTAGGGAAATCTATAATTGGTTGTTAATGGGTATTTACAATCAAGGTAGACCCAAATGGTCAGATTGATCATGTGGCTAAAGGTTATGCTCAGATTTTTGGTCTGTTGTGTGAGTAATTTGGTGGGTAGCTCGAATGGTTTTGCTCTGATATGATATTAGATTTTTATATTGAACCTAACTCATCCTTTCAAATCGACTTTTAAGGTGAGGAATTTCACTCAATGTGAGACTTGACTTTTTCCAATACTCTTAATATTCCAAATTCAAACTGATTCCATGACAAATGTTGGTTCTCTTCATCTCTTGTCAATGTTTAATTACGACACCACTAATTATTTGTTGGATCACAGATGACCTGATCTTGGAAACTATTTACGTGAGAAATATGTCAGTATTTAAGCTACAACCTCAACTTTGTTAAATGATTACTTTATATTTACCACCAAATCACAATTAAATTTCTTTTATGCATCACAGTTTAAAAATATGTTGCATTATTGTCCATTCACGTTATGGTTTCTTTATTATGATTCAGGAATGCTTCGACGTCCTGCTGAGGTTCTTGGGCCAGTCCATGTTGCTACACGAATGCGACCTGTGGATGCCTTGTGGGCTGTGGCTTATGGTGGCCCATTGTCTTTGCTTCCCTTAGCAATAAGTAATATACAAGAGGACACTCTTGAACCACATCAAGGGAATTTTTCTGTGTCAGTGGCGACTACATCTCTCGCTGCTCCAATATTTCGAATTATATCCACAGCTATTCAATATCCGAAGAACAGTGAGGAGTTGGGTCGTTGTAGAGGGCCTGAAGTTATTTCTAAGGTTCTAAATTATCTTCTCCAAACTCTATCTTCACTTGGAATTGGAAGAGATGATGGTGTAGGTGATGAAGAACTTGTTGCAGCAGTTGTCTTACTTTGTCAATCTCAGAAAATCAACCACACGCTGAAAGTGCAGCTCTTCACCACACTGCTGCTTGATATAAAATTTTGGAGTTTATGTAGTTACGGAATACAAAAGAAGCTTCTATCATCACTTGCTGACATGGTTTTCACCGAGTCTGCAGTGATGCGAGATGCCAATGCCATTCAGATGCTTCTTGATGGCTGCAGAAGATGTTACTGGACTGTTCCTGAAAAGGATTCAGGAAATACCGTTCCTCTAACTGTAGGAAGAAGACCAGTAGGTGAAGTCAATGCTTTGGTTGACGAGCTCTTGGTGGTGATTGAACTTCTAATAGTAGCAGCATCTCCTTCATTGGTCTCCGATGATGTCCGATGTTTACTTCGGTTCATGGTTGACTGTCCACAACCTGGTCAGGTATGTAGTAAGATAGGATGCTTATATTCTCTGTGTGTGTGGCATCCAAAAGTAATTCTCAGGAAGGATGCTATCATAAAGTACATAGATACACACAATTCTTAAGGACATGTTTTTAATAATAGAATATTCATGTATAATGCTTCTGTGGTTCTTATGTGGCCTCAAATTGCTTGGTAACTTTTTGCTTTATGTTATCAATTTGAATTTTCACATTAGGAAAGGTTATTATTTTTTAGTCCAGAATATTTTATTTACAAATAAAAGACACATCCTGCTTCTCTCTGATGTCCAGTTAGTTGTTTTTGTAGAAAATTCCTTGTGTTGTGAGGTTATTCGGAGGCTACAGGCTCTGAATGTTCATTTCTTCTTTACATTGGGAGTCATATTTTATTTCCTGTTTTCTTGTGTTTAAGGATTGCTTATACTTTTATTCAACATACTTCCTCATTTTCTTTTTGATTGTGCATTTTTACAAGAATTTTGTTTCTATTTATTATCTTTTTTGAAGTTCAATGCAACAACAGCTATTCTTTTGTCTATAATAACCTAAGTGTTTATTGCATAGAGAGAAATAAGTGGAATAAAATAATTCTCATGTTTAGTGGTTTATTTCAAAATTAGAAAAATGTAAGATGAACATAGAGTGCTTTTTATCCATTTTTTGAAAACACTATCACTTATCTATTATCTAAAGACAATTTTACTCATTATTTACTACATTTTCTAGATTTCTAGGGTATTGCATCTCTTCTACAGGTTGGTTGTTCAGCCAAATACATCTAGAGTTGACACATTTGTAGAAGCATTCCTAGCATGTGGTGGGATAGAAACTCTTCTTGTTCTTCTCCAAAGGGAGGCTAAAGCTGGAGAAATTGCTGTCCAGGAATCAGTTTCAAAATTTCCTGGACTTCAACAGAATGAAACTGATGTTAGCTGTGAGTTCGTACAAACATTCCAGGATGATGAAAGGTCAGATGTGAAAAGTGAATCCATTTTACAAGACAATGATCAAGGTTCTGAATCCTTTGATAGTGGCAGCAACCTTGATCCTGGTTCTCCTGATGTGAATATGGAACGAATGACATCTGCCTCTGAAATTCATATTAAGAATTTGGGAGGCATTAGTCTTTCCATCAGTGCTGACAGTGCTAGAAAAAATGTTTATAATGTAGATAAAAGTGATGGCATAGTTGTTGGGATCATACGTCTCTTAGGGGCTTTAGTAGTTTCTGGGCATTTGAAGTTTGGCTCTCATGCTGTTCCTGATACAACAAGCAACCTTTTGGGCGTTGGATTGCAAGATGGAGGTCGTACAATGTTCGATGATAAGGTTTCTCTTCTTCTTTTTTCCTTACAGAAGGCTTTCCAAGCTGCACCCAACAGGCTAATGACTAACAATACTTATACGGCTTTATTGGCTGCTTCGGTATGATTAGTTCCATCTGTTAACCCTATTCTATACTCCATATCAATAGAAACACATATAAGTGACAGTTATTTGCATATTAATGTGAAAATGGAAACTGATTTTGTTTATCTATATTATTTGATGACACTGCTATATGCTAATGTCATTGCATGCCCATGATTTATTTGTTTTAAGTTATTGTTTTTGGCCATTAAAAGCTAGTAGGTGTTTGTTATTTTTTATCAATACATCAAATTTCATGATTTTTCTTTTGTTTTAGATAAATGCTTCTTCAACAGAGAAATGGCTGAACTTCGATGATTCAGGTCATCGCTTTGAGCATTCACAACTTTTATTGGTGCTTTTGCGTTCCCTTCCATTTGCACCGAGGCCTCTGCAGAGTAGAGCATTACAGGTATTAGCTTAACAAATCTCATTTCCACCAATATATTAGTATCTTCAGTGTCTTGTTTTCGCACTTGCTTCATTTATGCATTGGTTTTTCTGTTCAATTTTTTTCAAATAAAAGAAAAGTATCTCATAATATCTTGATTGTATCTTTTAGATCCATTTGGAGTTTCTTAGATTATCAAATACTACATGATAAATTAAAGGGGTAAAATATGTTTATCCTTGTAAAATCGAAAAACATGTTGATTTTATCCCCTAAAAAAAACTTATACATTTTAGTCCCTAAAATGCAAAGGTTTAGTGCTATTAGACCTTGATGAGGGACGTGTTTGGACTAAAAAGATACAATTTTTGTTACATACAGAGACGAAAAATCACATAAAAATTATACGGACCAAAAACGTATTTAACAATGATAAATTTTGGATTGGATTTAGGCCTTACTCCTCCGTACAAAACCGACTTGTCAGTAATGAGTGCCTTTCATTATAAACTTTTTTCAAACCTTATCTCTTTTCAATGTCGTACTTGAGTTTTTCCCGGTACCCCTTCTAATGTCCAACACTATTGTGAAAATGAGAAAAACTAGAATTGATATATGGTTGGTAAGTAAGATGTTTAAAAGGCCCTTAGGTGAGGCTAAAGTACGAGCATTTGAAAGTTTATAGCTATCCTTGGGCTATAAAGAATCGAAAACTTGCTAAATGTACAAAAAGAAAAACAAGAGACTTAGGTGAGGTGCATTAAGAGTTTTATGAAACATGATTCTTGCATGAAAATGAGAAAAACCAATATATATATATATATATATTATAGAATTTTATATCGGGCCTAACTCACTCTTACAAAACCGGCTTGTAAGGTGAGGGCTGCCCATGCTTTATAAACACTACACAAGCCATATCTCTAAGCGCTGTGGGACTAAATCCACCCCTTCAAACCCAACACAATGAAGGTGTTAGAGGCTGCAATGAAGGCAACTCAAATGTCGCAATTAGGCGACTAAGGGTGGACCGCATTAAAGGCGGAATTTCCAACAACATACACACACTCACACACACATATATATTTGTTTTGAAAATCCATTAGTATTTGTTTTGAAAAATTCATTAGTGAAACAAGTGCATTGCAATCCATTAGTATTTGACAGTTTATACCAATCCTTAGGGCATAAGGAAAGTGAAATTTTCTAGAAGTACAAAAGGTAAAACAAGAGCATTCCACTAGTTAAGGTACATTAAGGATGATTGGGTATAGTATGGTCATGGAACAAGATATCAAAGAAAGATGGAAATGAAGTGTTATTTCTCCTAAGACTTAAGAATTCGAAAACTTGACACTATCCTGTTCTTTTTGTTTGTTTATGGAGTTTATTAAGATTAATTAAGACATCCAGTTATCGATATGCTTTCTGTTGGAAATCTTGTTTTATGGCCCCGTAGTTTTAAGCTCCCTGTTTGTGTATGATTTCAGGATCTTCTATTTTTGACTTGCAGTCATCCAGAAAACAAAGGCAGACTAGCAAATATGGAGGAATGGCCTGAATGGATTCTTGAGATTATGATTTCAAACTATGAGGTAATAATTTAAACATCTCAATTCTTCTTAATCTCTCCACTCTTTAATTTCTCGTATTTCTGTTAATAAATAGTATCAATATAGGAGTATGTAAATGAAGTATACAAAATGTAAGTTTAGAAAAGACAGATTTTTCGTGAATACATGTTAACGTTTTATGTAAGTTTATTATTTTATGGTGTAATATTGTAGCTATTTTATTATGCAAACTTCAACTATGCTACTTACAATCTTTGCTTTGATAGTTGGGTCCAAGCAAACCATCTGACTCGACAAGCCTTGGAGACATAGAGGACCTCTTACATAACTTCCTTATCATCATGCTAGAGAATTCAATGCGCCAAAAGGATGGATGGAAGGTTGATATTTTTTTTTTAATTAACTTCCCTGATTTAGGTTATGCACCTTCATGATGTTTTGTCTTCAACCTACTCATGCAATAATTTTTTTCCTGTAATGCATGTATTAATTATGTGTTTCATTGGCTAAAGCTGATACTTTTGAATGGAAAAATATTAGATGAAAGTTTAATTTGACATTAATATTTCAAATGATTTATTACTGCACTTGCAGAGATTTAAAAGAACCTTATTTTTATATATATAAAAAAAAATTATTCGATAAAAAAATACCATATAGGGGGGAGCATTGCCAGATCTTGGACAACTGTCAGGGGAATAATATAGATCTTGACCCAATAACAAATCTAGGATTGACTCAGATATCATCCTTGAATTTGGATTTAAGGTCTAACTCAGCTCTACAAAACCAGCTAGTAAGGTGAGGAATGCCTAAATTTTATAAGCATTACTTGGGCCATATCTCTAGCTGATGTAAGAATCTCAAGATATATGATTTGTAATAATTTGAATTGAGATAATTAGAAATAAAACTCAGATCCCCTTGTACTTCCATACTTAGGATTGATGTACGAGAATAAGTCCAGTTACATCACTTTCCAATTGATGATCTATAGAGTTTAGCAGCCACAATAAGTAAAAAGTTTCTGACTACCCAAATTTTAGATTTGGAGATATTTCTTTGGGCCTAGGTATATCCTCCGTAAGATAATCATATTTTCCTTTACCATCCTGTACCGATCTGACACTTTGGAACTATTATGTGTAATATTTACTAGTGAGATGCTGAAAACTGACAGGAAGAGAGTTGGGAGGATCGCTTGTGGCCATGGGTAAAGCACATTTATTAGAGACTTGAGCATATTGTTTTAGCCCTTACATTTAACAAAAATAGTGTTTTTTTAGTCATTAATTAGGGACTAAAAAAAGCACATCTTTCTAAGGACTAAAAATGAATGAATTTAAATAGGGTAACTGTAAAACAGTCATCTCAAGAGATAGTTAGTATAATGTTTGGCTACTTATTAATAAACATTATACTAGGAGACCAATGGAGGCTGCACGAGTGCTTGAAACGATCTGGCAGTTATGGATAGTTTTTATTGCAGTTATGCATTTGTAGAATCATAATGAATAGGGATGTTACTGGAAAAGGGAGGGTAGGCAATAATTTGGTACTGGGAGAGACCAAGCTCTCTAATTCTTGGAAGGGAGAGACCAAGCTCTCAAACATCATGGTGGGCAATTGCTGTCACTGTTTTCTATTATCTTTCAATTATCTTTCTGTCAAATGTGTCAGTGTTTGCGTGTTGTTAATTTATATTACAACTTCCTCTCTTTTGAGAATCATTCTGCAGAAGTAAAAGTAATAAATCGTGTTTATGCCTTAATTTTCTCAATCATAGATACCAGTTTCTATTAACTGGTATCAGAGAAGTACGATCCCAGAAAAATTGATGGGTTTGACAAGGAGAATGGAATCATACATTGAGTCTCTTGAGCGTGGTTTTGAGAGGTTTCTTGCCATGTGATAGATGCTGGAGCAGAATATGGAAGAACGATGCATGGAGTGCTTGGAAAGGCAAAGATAGTTACAAGCCTTGGCTGAAACAGCGCATGGAATTTCTGTGCGCACAAATCCAAATAACAACGTATAGATTGTGAAGACAGCATGAAGTAAGGTGGGATAAATGGAATTCCAGATTGTCATGCCACTTGTGAACCGGTTGCAACTATCATGGAATGATTTCCTTCATTTCACCTTGAGAAGAAGGTGATTCTTCTGGGGGGGATATTGTTAGACCCTGTATCAGACAGTAGTACAAAAAAAGAGGATAAGAAATAACGATATCAGTTATGTTTTATTATTAATTGTCAGTTATGGTGTGTTCTAAATTGGGAAAGACAAGGGAAAGTCTATTAAGGAAGCTATCAAATGGTTATTTGGAGGAGACCAAACTCTTTAATTCTTGGAAGGGAGAGATCAAGACTTTCAAATTTCTTGAATAGGAAATATTTATCTCTTTTTTCTATCTCTGTCAAGATTGTGAGTGGTGTGCGTCTTAATATTGCACCACAACTTCATCTATTTAAGAACCTTTATCCAGAGGGTAAAGTATTAAAATGCTTTTATTCATTATTTTCTGAACTATTGATACCAGTTTCTATCGTATTCAGGCCTGTATATGAATTAGCAAAATATAAATTTTAAAAATGTATGTCATGTTTTCAATGTCATCATATAATTGTGATATTTGGACATGGAATTTCTATATGGAGCAACAATTCACTGCTGAAATGTTGGTTAATATTTTGGTCACCGTGTAATATCTGTATGCTGAAAGTTCAATTGTATTAGCAGCTTGCCTATTTATTATTTGATTTAGTTTAGTTCGTATTTGTTTGATTGCATGATTTCTGGTTTTATCAGCTTCGTTCATATTTTTTGTACTGCTTAATTTATGTAGGATATTGAAGCAACAATTCATTGTGCAGAATGGCTTTCAATTGTTGGTGGATCTAGCACAGGAGAACAACGAATTAGGTAAATTTGTAAATCTGTTTTGAACCTTTGTACCTTTTCCTTATCCCTTTCTACTACTATGCACCAAGCCATCGATCATGGTATTACATTCCTTCTCTTGGTAGAGGTTGGCATTGTTTCTGAACTATACATTAAATTATTTCATACTATGAGAACATTCTCATCAGGCCACCACAAGCTTTGATAATGATTAGATTTCTATAAATTTAGTTGGGTTGAATAGTTTTGTGAAGCTATGTGTTTGTCCTATTTCTTGGTTTCAAGTGAAGCATATATTATATTTTCTCAAAGGACATTATTTGGAGCTGATACATTGCATACACAATATATCATGGTGATATTTGATGCGGGTTGTAAAGTTATACCTTTGATATTAGGTTTCACTAAATTTAGATCAGGTGTTTTTAAGTTCTAAAATTGGATAAAAGTCTCAGACATTCGATGAGGAAATATGAAAAGCAGTAGGGATCAATGTTCTTCTTTTATTTACAGGGAACCTGTAGTGGAACATTTATTCATGTCTGTGGCAGGCTTGAATAAATGACATCAAGTGATATTTATGAAAATGAACACGTGGTACTTTGAATAAGGTTACTCAATGTGATTATTTTGCTTGCATGCACTACATATTCTCTTGTGCTTTCTCTCAACCAATTATTTTCTCTCAAAATAAATTTCTATGATCCTATCCTGGTTTTAAGAAAAGGATTATGAAGAATTTTGGGGAAGACTTCTAATTTTTTTATACTGCCGTATCATTCCCTTGTCCTGATAAAATATTTCATGTGACATATTTAACTTTTTGTCATCATGATTTATATAATCATTCTTCCTTGGTTGATGTCTTGAAGACGTGAAGAATCGTTACCTATATTTAAGAGACGACTCTTAGGTGGTTTGATGGACTTTGCAGCCAGAGAATTGCAAGCCCAGGTACATATTGTTTTCTATTATTATTGGTAATTCTGTCCGTTTTGTCTACTGATGTACTTTTTCCCTAAAGTAAATTTTGGTTATCAACATCTCCTTTCATTTTAGAAAACAAAATCTCTCCACCTTAAAAATAAAAAGAAATAAGGAAGATAATATTTTAGTAAATATAAATCAAATATTCTAATAAGTATGCTGTATCTCAACATTATGTTCAAGAGTAAATACAAATGAAATTATTTATATTTCTCATTGTTTGTTGTAAAAAGTGGAATTAAAATGACATTAATGTCTACATTCATATTTTCTTTACTGCAGACACAAGTTATTGCTGTGGCAGCTGCTGGTGTTGCAGCTGAGGGTTTGTCTCCAGACGATGCTAAGACAGAGGCAGAGAATGCTGCTCACCTGTCTGTGGCTTTAGTAGAAAATGCTATTGTGATACTTATGCTTGTTGAGGATCATTTACGGTTACAGAGCAAACAATCCTCTTCTTCGCGTGTTACAGATGTCTCTCCTTCTCCTCTTTCTATCTTTTATCCAATCAATAGTAACTCCAGATCAGTAATCGGACAATCAACAGAAGTTACGAGTGATCGTACACCATCATCTAGAAATTCTGGAGGAATCTCTATCGATGTGAGCATATATTAATTTAAGAGTATCATATATAAATGCTTGTGTCATAAACAGAATAATTTGCTCATGCTTTTCCCACACTCCTGCAAAACTCATGGAATTGCATACCATCCTATTCTTTATAAGCGTTTTCTAAATAAAAAACACTAATATGTTGCATATATGACTCAAATATTGTCTTTTACAATGCTTAATCTTGTTTCTCCTTAAATCTCCAACTCTTTGGCATGCCCTTTGGATTTAAGTAGTATCTTTTTGCATCTTTGTTTCTTCTTTTTGCCTTCTTTTAGTTTATTTGTGTTGTTGTCAGTATAACTTTATTATCCCCTATGACTCTCTCTTTCTCTCTCCGTAGTCTTTTGCATGTTTATTTTTACATTGGTCAAGTTTATTCTGTAAAATGTTTTAGGTCCTTTCTTCAATGGCTGATGCAAATGGTGAGATCTCTACTTCAGTTATAGAAAAGCTAGCTGCAGCTGCTGCTGCTGAGCCATATGAATCTGTTTCTTGTGCTTTTGTATCATATGGGTCCTGCGCTAAGGATTTAGCTCTTGGGTGGAAATATAGGAGTCGTTTGTGGTACGGTGTTGGTCTTCCTTCAAATACAGCATCGTTTTGTGGGAGTGGATGGGATGTTTGGAAGTCTTCTTTGGAGAAAGATGCCAGTGGCATCTGGATTGAGCTTCCTTTGGTGAGGAAGTCTGTGGCAATGCTCCAATCATTGTTGTTAGATGATTCTGGGCTTGGTGGGGGTCTTGGTATAGGTAGAGGGTCAGGCACTGGAATGGGTGGAATGACTGCATTATACCAGTTATTAGACAGCGATCAACCATTCTTGTGCATGCTTCGGATGATTCTTCTATCAATTAGGGAAGAGGATGGTAAGGAAGAAAATATGCTGATCAGGACTAATGTTGAGCAAGCGGTATCAGAAGGAGAGAAACCATACTCGGCACTTCTGTGGAGGTAAAGTAACCTCCGTGATCTGACTTACATCAAGCTAATTTTTTTCCCTTGATTGTTAAATTACCCTTGGAATAGATTTGATCTTTACTTGGAAGTTGGAAAATTCCATACAGTAACAGCTACATTGACATTTGCTCATTTTTCTGTAGGTCAGCTAGTATATGTTAAATGTATCTTTTTACTTCCTAATGTAACTAAAAGAGTTTGAAACTATTATAGTTTTTATATTTGGCCTAAATCATCCTTACACACCAAGCTTGTAAGGTGATGATTACCCCACCTATAAACACACTTTAATGCCTTATCTCATCCAATGTGAGACTCTTAACACAACCCCCCAGTGGCCAAGATTGAACATCTGGATTGTGACCTTACAGCGGTGAACTGATAGTAGGTGGCCCAATGGATCTCAGATAGGTCATGATACCATATTATAGCTTTTAAATTTGGGCTAAATCATCCTTACAAAACCAGCTTGTAAGGTGAGGGTTACACCCACTTATAACCACATTTTCAGGCCTTATCTCCTCCAATGTGGGACTCTTAACAAAACCATAAATACATCAAATTTTAGGAAGATCTACATATAAAATTGACACATTAAATTCACTAACCACTTTCTTAATATTGAGAAAAGTAAGCGGTGCTTATAAAAAGGGACGGAGGGAGTATTAATTCAAAATCCTACTATTCTGACTGTCCATTTTGTCTTTATCTTTGCTTACCTAAACCTGATATATTATTGGTGCCTTATTTGTTTGTTGTTTTCGACAGTGTTCTCGCACCTGTTCTGAACATGCCAGTTTCTGATTCTAAGAGACAACGAGTCTTGGTAGCATCTTGTGTGCTGTATTCCGAGGTTAGTCTTTTCATCTTCTAAAACTTCCACTTTTGCTCGTCGTGCTATCCATAGCATTTGCCATTTATCTTTCTTTTGTGCACAACCATTGTAATTACTGTACTACAATATATGGCCAGGTATACCATGCTGTTAGCATAGACCAAAAGCCTCTACGTAAAAATTACCTTGAGGCTATTTTACCACCATTTGCTGCTGTCTTAAGAAAGTGGCGACCCCTTTTGGCTGGACTTCATGAACTTGCAACAGCTGACGGTTTCAATCCTCTTAATGTGGATGATAATGTACTGGCAACTGACACCCAGCCAGTTGAGGTATTTTAATGTGCATGTGCTTTTCCATGTTTAAAAACTGAAATCGATACATGTGCATGCATTATACATGCATAATGGCATGTGGCCTATATGCGTTTGTGCATGTATTGTTCTCATTCTTGCCATTTTAGAATGTGATGGAATTCATCTACTACTAGTTTGGTTTTCTCTCTATGTTGTTACTTTTCATGTTTTTGCAAAACTTTCTGCTACCAATTGTGAGTAATGGGATTTTCACTGAATGCTAACTAATGAAATCAGACTGCTTATGGTTTTTTTGCTTGTCACTGCAACAATACAGGCTGCTCTTGCTATGATATCTCCTGCCTGGGCTGCTGCTTTTGCATCTCCACCTGCTTCAATGGCATTGGCTATGATTGCAGCTGGTACTTCTGGTGGTGAAAGTCATGCACCTTCTTCAACAAATGTCCAACTTAGGCGTGATACTTCATTAATAGAACGCAAACATGCTAGGCTTCATACATTTTCAAGCTTTCAAAAACCTTCAGAAGTTCCCAAGCAAACACCACCCCTACCAAATAACAAAGCTGTGACAAAAGCAGCTGCTTTTGCAGCTGCTCGTGATCGGCAGCGATTTTCACGGATTGGTTCCGGAAGAGGCCTTAGTGCTGTTGCAATGGCTACATCTGCACAGCGAAGGAATGAAAGTGATATGGAGCGAGTTAAGAGGTGGAATATTACTGAAGCAATGGAAGTTGCATGGACAGAGTGTTTGCAGCCAGTTAGTACACAGTCGGTATATGAGAAAGATTTTAATGCACTGTCTTATAAATTTATTGCTGTTCTTGTTGCCAGTTTCGCCTCAGCAAGGAATATACAACGGTCTGAGGTTTGTTAACTAATTGATACTTTGGTTTTTGGATTATATTGAGATACTGTTTGTTGTTAAGTATTTCTGTTCCCAGATTGACAGGCGTGCTCGTGAAGATTCAATAACACGGCATCGAATCAGTACTGGAATTCGTGCATGGTGCAAACTTATTCACCAGTTAATTGAGATGAGAAGTCTTTTTGGGCCTTTTGCAGATAATTTATACAGCCCGCTCCGTGTATGCTCTGATATAATCTTCCTAAGCTTTTACCAGACTTGCATTCTTTGTAGCTTCTCTTCTCTTTATTTCCATAATTTTGCTTTTATTAGTATATAATATTAAACTATAGGAAGATGTGTATCGATTTCTGTTGTTTGGTGTATACAAAATCCTGAAATTCATTAACAGGATGAGTTTTCTATTTTGGCATTTATTTATGGTGCTTTTAGTTTTGCAAAAAATTGACTTCTTTTTTGAGCTGATGCTCTGATTTTTCTGTTTATGTTTTCTTTTCCTTCACATGCTATTTTTGGAGGAGGTTCTATCTGCCCAACAAATGCTCTCTGATATTAAAATCTTATTTAGATAATTGTTTTAATGAATGATGTTACCATGATGATTACTTTATAATGTTCAGGTTTTCTGGAAGCTAGACTTTATGGAAAGTTCTTCACGGATGAGAAGATATATGAAGAGGAATTACCGAGGATCTGATCATTTAGGTTGTGCAGCTAACTATGAGGATGATTCAGGGGATAAGAATTATCAGAGGACCCCAGTTTTGTCTGTAGAAGCAATCTCAATAGCGACTATTAATAAAGAGAAAAAAAAGGTGGAAACTGAGAATATGGATGCTAAGGTCAATAATATTGCAGAGAATCAGCCTAGATTATCTGATGCTGCTGAAGAAACTGTAGAAATGTCTTTAGAATCTAATGCTACTCAACTTCAAAGTCATAAAGGTGTTGTTCAGAATTCTTCAGCCTTTGCACCTGGGAGTATTCCGAGTGAGCCTGATGAAAAAATTGTTCTCGAGCTACCGTCATCAATGGTCCAGCCACTTCGGGTTTTACAGGGAACCTTCCAAGTAAGTTGATCAAATTTAAAATAAATTTGAAACAGTCTTGATGATATTTCTGATATATAACAAACTTTAGTCCTTTAAATGATAAATTTAAAGTAAATTGCATGAAAAATATCTAACATTTTAGTCCTTTAAATGTTTGAGGGACTAAACAGACTTGAATATTGGCTTATAGACCTCTCTTTTTTGTATGGAACATTGCATAATAATGCACCAAAGTTAAACAGAACACTAATGTAGCAAGGCTGCCCAATATCACAATAAATCCATCAGATTATCCCATATCAAGGTTCTATGCTTATTTTGATGCAGCAAAAGACTATTCAAGTCTATGTATATATAAGCCTATAAAAATGGCCTTATTCAACCTACAATCCTGTAAAATGTCATAAGTAAACTTCCAACAGACATGGGTAAAACAATCAAATTAATTTTTTGTTTGGTAAATTCTCTAGACAATGATATAAGAGTTCTGGTTACTCTTTCTTCTTCTACTCATGATTTGTGTAGTTTTTGGTTGCTTCCTAGAACCAAAATACATAGAAATTTGTTGGAGGTCCTTAAAGCTTTGAGTTACAGATTTGCTAGGATTTTCATCGTGGAAAAGATGCATAAAAAGTTTGAAATTGTTTGCTTGCTTAAGCATTTCAATTGCATTACAGTGGACCACTATTGTCTAAATGTAGGTAACCAGTAGGAGGATAAATTTTATAGTTGATAACAATGAGACCAGCACTACTGTGGAAGGTTTGAATTTTGATTCTGCGGTTGGGAACCAAAGAAAGGATCGTAGCTGGTTGATGTCATCACTTCATCAAGTTTATAGCCGGAGGTGAGTTCATCTGGTTAGCTGTTAATGATTTATTCATCTTATATACTTCTAATCATTTGGATTATAAAAAAAATATTGTTCAAATTTAATATTTATTTGTGTGTGTGTGTGTGTAAACAAAGGGAGGGAGGAAGAGAGAGGAAGAATCAAATTACACCGGTGTAACACTTGGACTTGGGTAGTGTTACACTGCTCAATACTTTTAACCAAATATATATATTGCTAAACTGTTGCTGGATTGAAAGTTTATATTATATATATCATCTCTATAAACTCTTGAGTAAATTTAAAATGTCATTGAGGCGTGTTAAGATTTATGTCTTGAGCTTTGTTTATGATTTTATTAAGAAGATTTACGTCTTAAGGTTTGTTAGAATCTAAGAAAATGTCCTTCAAAAAAGAATCTAAGAAAATGTCTTATAATAGTCTTGAGATTATAAGAGTATCTTAAGTTATTTCATAGGATCAGTTTATAATCTTAAGAGTATCTTATATTATCTCTTAGTATTAGATTTTATATTACTTATTATTATTATTATTATTATTATTATTATTATTTGTTCTTGATCTAGGATTTAATCAATGTATCCCTATAAGATTTTATATTACTGTTATTTATAACTGTCTTGCTGTTCTAGGAATCCTAACAATTTCCTTCTCTAGAAGTTGCTTCTGTGAATATGCTTAGTTTCGTTAGGTTTTCTGATTGATAGTTTCCGTTATTGTGCTTATAGAGATGCTATTTGTTACGAACCACGTATGTCATGAAATGTAAGAAATAAGCAAGGCCATAAAAGGCTCAACATGCACTAAATCCGCTATTCGGAGGAAAACAAGGATAACATTGATGTAATCAACCAATCACATTCTTTGTGGATTTTCTTTCTGTTATATTTCATAAAAACAAGCATTTTCCTTGTGCCTATTGTCCATACAGAGTGTATATTTGAAAAAATTAAAATGTTTTCTGTTGTTTGCTAGTAATTGGTTCCTGTTACAGATATCTTCTTAGAAGAAGTGCACTTGAGCTATTTATGGTGGACCGTATGAACTTCTTCTTTGACTTTGGGGTATTACTTTTAATTTTTGATACTTTATTTCTTTTAGTTTTGAGAAATACATTTTTCTTGGTTTTGATATTGTATAATTCTAATTATTTGACCGATGGTTGTTAAGTTTTGCAAACATAAATTCTAATGCTTATTTCCTATACCAACACTTCCTCTTCAGAGTAGTGCGGGGCGGAGAAATGCATATCGAGCAATTGTTCATGCACGACCTCCTCATTTAAACGATATATATTTAGCAACACAGGTATCATCTTTTAAGCAAATTTTAAATTTTTCTTCATTTGCACATAAGATAACGATAATTTATTTTTTTAGAAGCCTGAACAACTTTTAAAAAGAACTCAGCTTATGGAGCGCTGGGCTAGGTGGGAGGTAAGAAGTGGTCTTAACTCTTCCAAAGATATTATTTTATGTTTGGTTTTCTTAATTATATGTTTAGTTGAAACCATAGAAGTTTTTAATAATTTTTCTTATTAAAACAGCTTTTTTCCCCATAAATGCTACAATATAAACGTTAGAATATTATTTTATATTATTTCAAAATTATTTGAAGATAATTTGTTTTACCTCAACAAAACAACATTTTCGATCATTCCATATCTCGTTTTGCAATTGAATGCATAATGTGACTTTTAATACAATCTAAAACTATATCTCGAAAGTGTCACTGAATCAACATTTCTAAACATAATCTATTTTTCATAATTGATCGTCTTGAACGTGTTTTTGACATAATATTTTCTAACATTTAGCCAATCACACACTCAGTTTCTAATATAATTTAAATACTTGTGGCTTATGTACATAGATTTTATGATGCTGTTGTGCAGATCAGTAATTTTGAGTATTTAATGCAACTCAATACACTGGCTGGACGTAGTTATAATGATATAACACAGGTAGTCTTTCTTAATATATTGCTTTCTTTCATTAAAATTTAAACTCTTCAATCCTATGTTCATATTATTTACTTTATCAGTATTATTTCTTTTTTGCAGTATCCAGTTTTCCCTTGGATTCTTTCTGATTACAGTTCAGAGAGCTTGGATCTTTCTAATCCTTCTTCTTACAGGGATCTTTCTAAGGTTACTGTCAATGTTGCTTTAATCAGTTCATAGAAAAATAGTTATATGTTCTTCAAACAATTAATGCTTTTGAAATTATGCAGCCGGTTGGTGCACTAAACCCAGATCGCCTGGAAAAGTTTCAAGAGAGATACAATAGCTTCGACGATCCTATCATCCCCAAATTCCATTATGGATCACACTACTCAAGTGCAGGAACAGTGGGTTTGCCCTCTTTTTTCTTTCCTTTTTTTTTCCCAAAAAAATAACTTGGAATTTTCTTTATTTTTGTACTTCGTTAGCATTCTAGACAATGATGCATGAGGACAATTAATGTTGAAGTGTTTTAATTTTTTTTTTACTTCATCAATTTATTTATTAAATCAGTGCTCTCCAGTCCAGAAAGCTTGATTTGTACGAAGCTTTTTCTTGATTGTTTTCTTTATTATCATAAGTTTATTAGCATTCTAGACAATGACACATGAGGACTACTGATGTTGAGTGTTTGTGTTTTTGTTTTAATTCATCAAATATGTGCTCTCCAAAATCTTTGATTTGTATGAAGTTTTTTCTTGGGTGGCTAACTTGTACTTGCTATGATGTGTGACAGACCAGTATCAGAGGAATAAAAAAGATCTACACATGGTCTTTCATTGATTTGGCGTGTACGATTGTTAGCCAAGAGAGATTTTGTAGAAAGCCCTAAAAAATAAAGAGGTTTAGATTGTCTATTTTCGAGCTATCAAGGATATGTATGAAGGGGCCATGACTAGTTTTCGAACTGAAGGTGGAACAACAAAGGATTTTCCAAGAACTGTAGGATTCTACCAAGGGCCAACTTTAAGCGCCTCTCATTTTACCCTACATGGAGAGATGAGAGAGGAAACAAAAGGGAGGTTAGATATTGGAGGCAAGCTTTAGAAGCATATGACTTTCGTTTGAGTAAAAATAAGATAAAGAATATGAAATGTAAGTTAAGCAAAAGGCGAAGCACACACCTAGTTACACGATTTAAATATCTTTGGTAAGATATTGAGGGATATGTAAACCATCAAATTCAAGTCGGGTGGATGAAATGGAGGATAGGCTCGGGGATTATAGATTATATAAAGGTACCACTCACGTTTAAGGGAAGGTTTTATCGTACAACAGTAAGACCAACAATGTTGTATGGGATGGCATGTTGGGTTGTAAAATGCCAATACGAGAGTAAGTTTATTGTGTCAGTGTACCAAAGGTGAGAATGCAATACTAGATGTGCGAAAATACTAGATAGGATACAATTAGGTATGATAGCATTTGAGAGAGTCAGAGAGAGAGAGTTGGGGTAGTAGCACCTATTTTAGAAAAGATGGTTGATTCTCGAGTCTCGACTAAGGTGGTTTGTGCATGTGCGGAGGGTAGTCTAATTGCTAGAGGCAGAGGAAGACCAGAAACCTAGAGGTCAATGATCATGATTGGTTATTTTCATGATTAGTTTTTCTATTCAATTAAGATTATGAGTCTTGTATCCCCATTCCCAATAAATAGGGTTAGTGCTTAATTGTTTGGTATCTTCAAATCATTAATCATAACCATATTTAAAAGTCTTTTTCTCTCTCTCTCTCCCCTCTTTTTATCTAAAACACCATAACTTCATCTGTCTTTTATAATATGTCATATTTTTTGTTTTTCTAAAATTGCAATAGAAGCGATTGCACATGTGTAAATGTTGTCATGTTATATGATTGTGTTTATGTTGCTAAATTTGGAATAGTTAATGATTATTCTTTTCTTTTACAGGTTTTGTATTATCTTGTTAGAGTTGAACCATTCACTACTCTGGAAATCAAACTACAGGGTGGAAAATTTGATCACGCAGATCGGATGTTTTCTGATATTTCTGCTACTTGGAATGGAGTTCTTGAAGACATGAGTGATGTGAAGGAATTGGTATTGTTAAATTCTTCTACAAAATCATTGATTAATAATTAAAATACTGAGTAGATACTCTTTAGATAATACAAAAACATCATACAAACTAAACATAAATGCCAATAGTATACATAAATGCTCAAAAATAGCAAAATAAACAAAATTAAAGGGGTGGTTATACTTAATAATTATAATTAAGCTTTATCATTTGTCACTAACATTCAAAATCAAAACCCAATATAACTTCACTACTAATTTCAGTTCCAAAAGTATTCAAAATAGCAAGTGATTCCTTAAATATAATTATTAAGTATAATTATTAAATATAGTCAATCATGTTGCTTCATCTTCACTTCCAAGATTTACGAATTACAACATCAATATTATTGGCTCAGAAACCAAGAGAGAATCCACTCTCTAACTCCAAAGTCTGCCATATTAATGTCTTGCTCTGTATCATCCTCCCCGGGTTGAACAGAACTCGCCCTCGAGTTTATATCTGGTTCGTCATCCAGATATGGTGAAAGATCGACAACATTGAAGGTTGTTGAGACACCATAGGTTCCTGGCAATTCTACCTTGTAAGCATTGTCATTGATTTTTTGAACTATTTTGAAGGGACCATCAGCTCTTGGTGACAACTTGGCATTTGGTTGTTTGGGAAATCGTTCTTTGCGCAAATGTATCCATACCAAATCTCCAACTTTAAAGATTTGATGTCTTTTGTGCTTGTCACGATTAGTTTTGTACCTTGAATTTTGCTTAATTATCCGTTGTCGAACCTGTTCATGCAGTTTCTTGATCTCTTTTGCTCTGCTTTTTGCATCTGTACTAAACTGATGTTTATCTGATGATGGAGTCAAGTCTAACGGACTGTGTGGTCGAGTTCCGTATGCTACTTCAAAAGGATATTTTCCGGTAGCTTGATTAGTTGAATTATTGTATGCAAATTCAACTTGTGTCAATATGAGATCCCACTATTTTAGATTTTTACCGACAAAGCTTCGAAGTAGGTTCCCCAAAATCCTGTTAACATCTTCAGTTTGTCCATCTGTTTGGGGGTGACTAGCACTACTATACTGAATTTTAGTACCCATCTTCCTCCATAAGGTTCTCCAAAAATGACTTAAGAATTTAACATCCCTATCAGAAGTGATGGTTTTTGGAATTCCATGAAGGCGAACAATTTCCTTGAAGTATAAGTCAGCAACTTGAATGACATCATTAGTCTTCTGGCATGGGATGAAATGAGCCATCTTTTAAAATCGATCGACAACTACCATCACAGAATCCTTCTGGCGTTGAGTCCAAGGCAATCCAAGGACAAAGTCCATGCTAACATCTTCCCAAGGTGCTTATGGAACAGGGAGTGGCATATAAAAACTAGTGTTTTGGCTTTTGGTCTTGGCCAAATGGCAGACTCGACATCTTTGAATATGTTTGTAGACATCTCTTTCAAGTCTTGGCCAATAGAAATTTTCTTTCACTAATGCAACAATTTTATCTCGTCCAAAATGACCAGTTGATCCTCCATCATGGGCTTCCCAAATAATGGCTTCACGTAGAGAGCACTGAGGAATACATAAGGTTTTTCCTTTGAACAAAAATCCCTCATGTCTGTAGTAGTCCTGAGAGGATTGTGAATCAGTGGCATTCCAAAACATTTGAAAATCTGGACAATCTTTGTATAACTCCTTGATTGTCTCAAATCCAATTACTTTCATTTGCATAGTGGCAAGTAGGGTATGGCGCTTGCTAAGAGCATCTGCAACAACATTTTGAACTCCCGGCTTATGTTTAAGTAAGAACGGGTAAGCTTGTAAAAACTAACTCCAGGCAGCGTGTCTGTGATTGATCTTTTGTTGAGAATTCAAATGCTTGAGGGCTTCATGATCAGAGTAAAGAATAAATTCTTTATTCAACAAGTAATGACTCCAATGTTGCAAGGCTCGGACAATGGCATAAAATTCTTTATCATATGTTGAGTATCTAAGTTTACCATTGTTGAGCTTTTCACTAAAGAATGATATAGGACGACCTTCTTGACATAGAACCGTGCCAATTCCTGAATTGGAAGCGTCACAACTTACTTTGAACACCTGGTCAAAGTTGGGAAGGGCTAGCACTGGTGTTTCAGTTAAAAGTTGTTTTAGGTTGTCAAAACTCTTTTGTGCTTGCTCGGTCCATTGGAACTTATCTCCCTTTATGCAATCCGTAAGCAGGGCAGCAACAGAGCTAAAATTCTTGATGAACCTTCTATAAAATGAAGCTAATCCATGGAAACTTCTCACATCATGAATTGACTTTGGAATAGGCCAACTATTAATGGCCTCGACCTTGCTGGGGTCAACTCGAATACCTTCAGCAGTGATTATGTAACCCAAAAAAGTAACCTCGTTGGTTAGGAAGGAACATTTCTTCAAATTTGCATAGAGTTTTTGTTCGTGAAGAGTTTCTAGTACTTGTTGAAGCTGCTCTAAGTGTTCCTCTTTGTGTTTGCTGTAGATCAAGATATCGTCAAAGTAGACCACTACAAATTTGCCAATGAATGGTCGAAGTATTTGATTCATTAGACGCATGAAGGTGCTTGGAGCATTAGATAACCCAAAGGGCATCACTATCCATTCATATAAGCCATCTCTGGTTTTAAATGCAGTCTTCCATTCATCTCCTGGCCTAAGCCTGATTTGATGGTATCCACTTCGAAGATCGATCTTTGAAAAGATGGTGGCACCATGCAACTGATCTAATAAATCTTCAAGTCTAGGTATCGGAAATCGATACTTGATGGTAATCTTGTTAACAGCTCGACTATCAACACACATTCTCCAGCTTCCATCCTTTTTGGGTACTAAAATTGCAGGAACAACATAAGGGCTAACACTTTCCTGTATTAGTCCTTTCTTCAGCAATTCTTCAACTTGCCGTGTGATTTCAGCATGCTCTTGTGGACTCTTTCTATAAGTTGGTCTATTAGGAATGACAGCTCCAGGATTAAAGTCAATAGCATGTTGAATGTCTTGCATTGGCGGCAATCCTTGTGGAACGTCTTCTGGTACAACATTTAGGAATTCACTGAGTATTTGTTCAATTTCTACTGGAAGGATGGTTTCTACATTTTCTTCGAACATTAGAATAAAGCTCATGGTTTGGACTTCGTCCACAACTTCTTTGAACTGAGTCTTAGTGATTAAAGACACTAATGGCTTGGACTCATTTTTGTTTTTATCAAGTCCACTCGGTGGTAATGGAGTTAACTTGATTTTTACTCCATCTTGGACAAAGGAGTAGGTGTTAGCATAACAATCATGATGGGCACGGCGATCGTATTGCCAAGGTCTTCCAAGGAGAAGATGACATGCATCCATTGGAACGACATCACACCAAACTTGATCTTGATACTTCTGACCAATGGAAAAATTTACAAGGCAACGCTTCGTAACCTTCACTTCACTACCTTTGTTGAGCCATTGTAGTTTGTAAGGATGAGGATGACTTTGTGTTGGCATTTCTAACTTCTCTACCATGTAGTTCGACACCACATTTTCACAACTACCACTGTCTATTATAACATCACAAACTTTTCCAGTAGTGGTGCAACGAGTATGGAAAATCTTTTTCCTCAACCAATGCTCTTCTTGAGCTGACATCGCGTGTAGGCTTCGTCTGATCACCAGAGACTCGCCATGATCAGCAACAATGAGCTCTTTATCATAAATTAGCTTTAACTCTTCTTCTTTTTCAGGTTCATCTCGGTTTGTTTCCTCATCAACTTCTTCATAAGCTTCTCCTTTGATGATGGTGATGGTTCTTCTCCTTTGAAGAAATGGCTCAGAAGCCAAGAGAGAATCCACTCTCTAACTCTCAAATGAGAAAACTCAAGTTTTTATATATTTCAAATTGGTGAGAATACATGAAGGAAATGGCCTTATTTATAGTAATCCTAGAGGCCATATGGTAGTTGAAATAGTAATGGAAACACAATCTAGTAAAAATAGAAAATGTCAAACATGGTGGCTTGTTGTCAATAGTAGGGTGGTGGAATAAGGTGCTAGCATGATAGGGTTGTGGCTGCAATGTCTATGATAACATAATGTTTTGATCTGTATCACTATTTCTCATGATTTTGAAGAGATTGCACTTTGTATTAAGAGCCCGTTTGGTGCACATGATATGATAGAGACATGATATGATAAAGAACTGGATAATGACAGGATAAGATAGTAACATGATAAACACTTATCATATCCCATGTCTGGTTAACGCATGATAAGAAAGATGGTAGCATTATTTAATCCTATCATGTGTTTGGTGCACACTTGATATTGACATGATATGATACATATATTATATTTAAATGATAAAATTATGATTGTAAAACAAATACATATATTTTAAAAAAAATAACTTTCATATTTTTGATTGACATTAAAAAAATAACAAGTAATCTTTCCAAAAAATAAAATTATAAGTGATGAAATATTTTTTTTTTTTTAAGAAAGCAATCGAAATAAAAATTTGTAAAAAAAAATAGTAAGTATTGAAATAAACAACTAAATTTTCATCTCGTAAAAAAAGTAAGTAAATGTCATATTTTTTAATATTATCACATAGAAATAAAAAAAAAAATGGGAAGCACACAGGAATTGCGAAAACAATGAAATAGTTGCAGAGAATGGATGGAAGCACATCGAAATTTGGAAAACAAACATTTGAGTAAAAATTGATTTGGAAAAACAATTTTGAGTAAGGAAGCATGGATTGTATACGATTGAATAATAACCCATCAATTGAAAAACAAAGAACTGACATGAATTAGCAAACAAAGAGTTGGAAAAAAATTGGAATGGTTACGAAGAATGGAAGCACACATATGGTAGATACGTAGAGATAGGAGTCGATAGAGTTATTGCAGAGAATAGAATCAATAGATTTGTGATTTGGTGGGAGTCGAAGGAGGGTGAAGGGTGAGGAATAGAAGGCGCGCTTGATAAATATATGCTATCAGGTTGCTAACCCACCAAAAAGTAAGGATTAAAATTACAAAGGAGAGTAATTTAATCATATCCTGCATCAAACAACAGATATAGATGGGATATGATAGTTTTATCATATCATGTCCCTCTATCCTGCGCATCAAACATGCCCTAAAAGTTTACGTAACCTCAATCAATACATATAACAACGTCCCTACCAACTGACATATGGTAACGTAATTCCTCATCTTTAAAAAAGTATTCATTTTTGTTTTACTCTTGCATATTAATATCGATATCAATATGTAAAATTTCACAATTATAAAAATAAAATAAAAACTATATTGTCGTTTAAAAAAAACTACATTGAAACAACCTATTAAGAGGTTTTTTTTTTAGCAATAACACATAAAAACAACGGTTAATCAACATCAAACAAATTAAGAATCAATGTTTTGTTTTTAGTGGGAAAATATATGAGAAATACCTACAACTTAGTTCAAGGTCCTTACCTCATTCAATACATTGAAACTTTAAAAAATAACTTCATTTTTACATAAAACTTATAAATTATTTTTATTCCTGAATCCTTAACAAAATGACAACAAAATGACATTTGTTAGCAAGGGCCAAAATATATAAAAGAAGTATTCTTAACGCATTTGTTAAGGATACAAAAATAGAAATAATTGGTAAATTTTGAGTACAATAAGTTACTTTTTCAAGCTTCAATATATTAAATGTACAATTTTCAATACAAAATTTCTTCTTTAAACTCCTTAATAAGTTTCGTTAGAAGTAACCAAATACAACTGAGAGTCTGAAACCGAGCACAAGAAATACCCCACTACTTTAGAGAAATGCCCCACTACTTTAGAGAGAATAGTGAATCAACATCAGACAAATTAAGAATCAATGTAATATTTCAATTGCAAGGACAAATTAAGAATCAATGTAATATTTCAATTGCAAGGTCTAAACCATTAATCTTTTACCACAAAAAAGTACTAAACACGGGAACATTGCAAAGGACTGAACCATTAATCTTTTACCAATAAAAAACACTAAGCACTGCAACATAAACCAGGTCTTACAAAGTTACAAAATAAAATCAAAAATAATCAACTACAAATCAACAAATACATAACTAAATCAACTAAAGTGTTGGAACATTAGTGTGATGTTGGAAAATAAATTGGAAGATTAAACACCAAGTAATTATACTTTGATCTAATGTTGTGTGAATTGAAAAAATAGAGTGTGGGGGTCCCACATAAAATAGAACTCACACATTAGTAGTGTTTAAATTGTGGTATTTAATTTTAAATACTTGATAATGATAAAAATAATAG
>Ga0315915_1000998_pt1 | contig 32745 bp, 15 predicted proteins | sample MpolbnodulesMG_FD_207738 | JGI IMG/M metagenome (GOLD analysis project Ga0315915, IMG submission 207738) | Medicago polymorpha root nodule microbial communities from Los Angeles, California, United States - branched nodules | ecosystem: Host-associated > Plants > Roots > Nodule | place: USA... | reverse complement strand
TAGCGAAATTTGAACAAACTATTACTTTCAGCAATCCACAATTGGCAACACTCACTCAAACTAATGAAATAATTGGTATACAAGCAATTTTCATTCTTTGATGTCTTAGACACATATGACATATTTATAAGATACCAAAGCATAAGATAAACTGGCACCTAAGATCTCAATGCTTAATATTAAAACTAAAGGTATCAAGTCCTCGTGTTCCAAACAGCACACACCACACCAGCTAAAGCAAAACTATATTAACTACAAATCAGCACAAATCACCAAAAAAATAAAAAAGCATAATTTTAAATTCTCAAACCACACCAACAAAAACAAGGTAGAAGGATCATAATCTATGTAGCACAAACACTTCAGATTGACAACATGACACCGTACTCGGTGTCAGACACCAACACGTCTAGTTTACATTCAATCACTTCCATTTTTCAAATTATTATCGATGTCTACGTGTCAGTATATACTCTATGTCGCTGTTTCATACATCCCAATCTACTCTAGCTAAAGCATGTATTGAAATTCAATTAAATTAGTACAAAGCAAAAACTAAATTTCCTAACCTTGTTCCAGGATCAACCAGCTTAAGCATATAATTATTTCTCACAACAACTTCAGAAACAGGTGTCTTCAAAGCCTTATCTTGATCCTCCAAACAAGAACTCTTAGCCAAAAACCCAACAACATCAAATGAACTAAGAATACCAACAAATCTCGTCTGTCTCATATCACTATTCTCAATCACACCTTGAGATCTCTTCTTCCAAACAGGTATACTCCCTTCAGGTGATTCCGCTATTGCTCTTATTGCAGATTCTACCGTCTCTGTCTCATGAAACTCAACCAACTCCGGTTTTCCCACCGTCAAATCTCCCACAACATGATAAACCAATACAGACGCCATTAAAATTCAAAAGGGTAATCAAATTAACCAAAAAGTTTTTCACTGAATCAATAAAAAAGATGAAATTTTTTTGATGGGTGGGTGAAAAAAATTATTGATGGCTATAAAAGAGTATGGAGAAAGATGAGGAGAAGATGAAGGGCGTTAATGGGTGGACGATGAAGGATCAAGTTTAGAAAAAGAGGAAGAGAGAAAGAGATTTGCAATTGCATTGCCATGGAAGAAGAAGAAGAAGAACAATAAGGTTATAGCCCATCAATCGAAGAAGTAACTGAAGAAAAGTGCGTTGATTTAGGAGAAGATTGTTACTACGATGTTGTTGAGAATTGAGACAAACAGGGAAAAGGAAACGAAACGAAATTGGATGGATCAAAAAAGAACAAGAAGAAAAGCGTTATGCGGTTTGTGGACCAAGTAGATAGATAGACATAGAAGACAAAGAGAGAGAGAGAGAGATACAGAGAATGTGCGTGAGAGTCAGTGTTCTCTGATGTGAATGTGAATTTGTTGAATACGATGCACCATATACCAAGTTGGGTTGTGTGCTCCAATATTTATGTTTCACAAGTAAGTTTTCTAAAATATTACTAAAATAATTTGTTGTCCATGAAAAATTCTAGAAGCCAAAAAATTGTTCAATTAATGTTGTTGGGGTTTGTTGTCATGCGTAGAGCTGTGAATAGAGCCTCAAATTTTAAAGTCCACTTAAAAAAGTCATCACCAAGCCCACTAAATTAAAGCCCCCTCAAATCCACTCTAAAATCTGTTTATTTGTGGGCCTAAAAAAGCCCCACTATAAAAATAAAAAAAAAAGTTTTTTTCCCGGTAAGAAGTTTTTTTCTGGTAAAAAAAAAATTTCTGGAAAAAAAAAGTTTTTTTCAGTAAAAAAAAGTTTTTTCCACTAAAAAAAAGTTTTTTCTTTTTAATGTTTATAGAAATTTTGGGGCTTTGGGGCCTTTTGATTTTTTTATTTGTGGGCTTGCATGAATATGGGCTTTTTAATCTTGTGAATTTTCAAGCCCCCTTACTATGTGGGCTGGGGCCTAAACTTCAAAGCCCCATGATATTGACACCTCATATGTTGTTCTGTTTTATGTTTGTTGTTTTGCTTTTGTTGTTAATGTATCTAATCTATATAAAGACCATATACACCATTTTTTAGGTATTTTATGAATCTAAAAAATTGTTTTTCCTTATAAATGTGAGAGGAAGAGTACCTTTTAACATGTGAAAGACTTCCCTAATCTTTTTTTACCCTCCTTAAGAGGAGACTCAAGAAGTGCCGTATGTTAGAGTACAAGAAGTGTTCAATTTTTTTTGTTAAAAGAAAGAATATTACATGTAATTGTAGGTTTATCTACTATGGTCTATCTACTGTAGTGGGCAATAAGTATTACAAATAATTATATAAATGATTCATTCACATATTTAATGCTCAGGTAGTTTATATCAACTATTTCATAGGTTTTTTTTAAAGTGTCATTTTAGAATAATAAGTCGACTTTTGGACTTTTTTTTATTACACCTTCATTTTAATTTATCAATAAATTTTTATTTTTTTCACACATGTTATCTCTCTAATAAATTTAGAGTAGTGATATATGTACAACCATTTGTCACAACTTTGATGACAACTTTCATTTTCTCTCTTCTCATTGGTTCAAAACAGTAGAGAGAGAAAAAGGAAGAGAGAGAATAAGAATAGAGATATGATATTTGAACATCCATTTGATGACAATTTTTGTGACAATTTTTTCTCTCATACTCACATTATTTTTTACTTTATCTCTCTATTGCTATGGTTTTTGTGTCAATGCTACTTTTTCTTTGTAAATTATGGTTGTCACCAAATTGGTTGTTCAAATAACACTTCTCGTAAGAATATAATGTAAGTATAGGAGAGAAAGTTGTCAAAAAGTTGTAAGAAAATAGTTGTACAAATATAATGTGTTATCTTTCTCTAATAACAAACAATTGTTTGTTTCTAATAACAAACAATTGTTTGTTGCTCTCTCTTTCTCCAATAAATTTCTATTTGTTTTGCGAACACTCTATCTCTCTCCCATAACCAACATTGTTGATACTTTAATATTGTACACATCTTTTTTTTTTATAATTGTAAAACAAAATAAAAATTATTCCAACATCACATTAATCAAAAGTTAGGAAAAATTTAACTTTCCTCCAACTTACTTAATCAAAATTAAGACTTTAACTATGACTTCAACCAATATTAGATTCATTATATGTGACATATTTGAATATCGATGTTGAAGATAATATCAATATTCATAGAAACGTTATTATAGGTAACAAATTTTGTTTAATATTTAAAGATAACAAAAAAGAAATTTTGTTTAAGGGTGCGTTTGATTTACCAAAAAACGAAGGACATGACAGGATAACTTCAGTTGTACAGTGTTTGATTTACAAAATTGTTTTAGGAACAGGACAAACATGAAGCAAGGGACAAACTAAAACTAAAATTCTTGTCTCTCACTAAACCACAACACATTTTTTTGTCTCATGTGCAAGCTGTCTAAAATACCAAAATAGTCTTTTATCCACAAAAAATGATATAAAAATAATTTAGAGATTTTTTTTTAGTGATTTTATGAAAAATCAGAATCTATTTTGCGTTTGTTTACTTAATAAAAATCATTTTTTTAAAAAAATAATTTAGATTGTTTGGATACAATTATATAAATAAAAGGTATAACAAACAGATGCAATATTCTTAAAAAAAGCTATAACAAATGGATGCAATACTCTTAAAAGTGATTATTTTAAAAAAATATTTTTTTTCTTAAAAAATATATAGCAAATGGGCTCTAAGAACCCGCTTGTTACGGATTAAAATAAAAGTGATTTTGACATAAAATATTTTAGAGATTTTATGAAAAATAAGAATCTATTTTGTGTTTGTTTACCATAACAAAAATCCTTTTTTAAAACAAATAATTTTGTTTGGATACAACTTTATTAAAGGGATTTTTTTGTTACAAAATTAGTTCAATCTTTTAAATTATATTTTATCTCTCCTTTAAACAAATCTATTTTTTGAAAAGCTGGTCTTAACCGCTTATCATTTGAAACTGCTTTTAGATTTTATTTTTTTTTAAAACTGTAGCAAACGGAAGCAACACTCTCAAAAGTGATTTTTTTTTCTCTTTCACTGAAATTTAATTATAATAAAAAATATAACCCGGTTTTTAAAATTAACTAAACACCTTATCAAGCTTGTCCAACCATAAATTCAATAAACAAGAACATTTAATTTTCTTTATCAATTTTTTATTTTGTGAAAATTTCCAAGATCGTTGAGTTGGTGAAGACTAAGAATTGTTAAATGTATGAGCTTGTTGGGAAAATCTTAAAGAAATGCTTGCTGGGATTTTCATCCAAAGAGAATAAACAAGGCACGTATAAGGTTTCTTGAAATTATTCCAACAATAAAACACCATTTGTTAAATGTTAATCCAAAATTAATTACGTTTTTTTAAAATTAATATACATGTTTAAAAAATACAAACTTTGTGGGTCACATAACTTACAAATCTCAACCATTTAAAAAATTTCAAGGACATCCAATTCAATGGTTGACATCCTTTTTGCAAAAAAAAAAAGTAAAGTCTCCTACCGTAGGAGACCTAAAGAGGTCACCTACCATAACATTTGCCTCGTCACAAACATAAATAAAATTATTTAGATATACACATAGATAAAAAAAATTATAAGATAAAAAAGAAAATCATAATGTGAATAATTTATCTCTTTTTTATAGCAGTTGGGTTTAAACCTCAAACCTTATATATATTAATTTTTTGTCCATGTCAACTCAAGTTCACAGGAATCTTTATTTTTGTCTGAGATCAAAGAATACTGGCTCGTGTATTATTAAATACACTATTTTTGGTGATTTCACTTTACCCATCCTTTAAACTAGGTGAATTTAAGATAATTGAAAAAAGAAGTGGGGCAAGGGAAAGAAAGTAAGGACTACATCCCAAAGCACACGTCACATTTTCCACGGCCACAATAATTATTTTACTGGAATCGGAATAATGTAGCAAAAAACAAAAACCACAGCTTGTGTGCACATTAGGCAACATGTATTTCCCCCTGTCTTAAACATAAACAAAAGTTAAAATCTATTTTGTCTAAATTAAGATCAAAACAAATTTAATTTTTGTTTTTTAAGAGCTGATTTCTGAAATTCCAGTTGGCTCAATTTTTTTCTATAATTATTATAATGGAAAAGCAAGATATATGTGATTTTTTTAAAAAAAAAAATAGAGAGAAAAAGTACATAAAAATTATACAAAGAAAAATATCTAAAATAACAAATGCATCTTCAACTACAGAACACTCTCAAATAAACATCTAAGATTATTAACATTTTAATAAGATATTTGCCTCTATTAAACTACAAATTATCAATTAAATCTCTATATTTTAAGCACTAGTATCAATTTCATCATTATATTTAACCATTTATCATCAATTCACCCTGATAAACATTTGGACTGAAATGAAAATTTGATATATTTAAAGGGAGCAACAATATATTTAACCTTGAACTAGTTCAAAAAATATATATATATTTAACCCTAAACATTTTAAGCCTTTACAACAACCCATGTGAATTTTTTGCATTTCTTGTCCGCTTTCACTCGCAACAAATATCACTTCTCATTTAGCCTATAACATTACTATGGAAGATAAATGCTAACAACACATATTTTAATACATATTTCTCAACACACTCTCTTTGATTGATTGAAATTCACACGGGTCCCACCAAAATTATATAAGCCCCACATGATTTAGTGGAACTCATGTTAATTTCAACAAATTAAATAGAATGTGTTGAACAATGTGTATCGCTAGCATTCCTCCAATGACTACTTTGCGTCAAATTTGACATTGCTACCAATTTGGTCTAAACATTATTATTTAAGGTTCTTTTTTTTCCCTTCTGAAAAGATTAATATTTAATATTCGTAAAGAGTGTCATTGGGAACTCATTAACATTTCCTTTAAAATATTTAGGATTAAATATATTTTAATCCCTATAAATATTTTAACTCTTCGTTTTACTCTCCTTAAAAAATTTCTTCGACTATTAAAATTCTTTCTTGCAAAATTGAATTTTTTTTAACAATGAATGAATTAAATATGAATTTTTATGTTTTCAGAGCTTAAAAATTTATATTTTGTTAAAAAAATTCTAAATTTTATATAGATTCTTACAATATTCTAAACATTAATACAAAAATTCATTCAAAAATTTGAAAGACACATAATCTAATTTTAAAAGCAGAACCAAAATTGTAGACGAAAAACTTTTATAAACTAAAAGTCCAAAGAAAAATTTTAAGATCTTGAACAATTTTTTTTTTAATATTTATAGAAATCAAAAATATATTTAACCTAAATATCTATGATCTCACATATTTATTTAAAAGTGTTCTATAAAGACATATATCGAATTGTTCGCTAAGTCTTAGCTTAGCCGACAAAAATGTTGAAATTGTTAAGTCAAATGTCATGACCGTGGTTCGAACTTCGACATCTCTACTTTATGTGTATGAGATTGTGATATCTTTATCATTTCTCATTGTTAATTAGAACGTCATAATCGGAATTCGAACTACGACATCTTTACTTTCTAGATATCTTTTTCATTCCGTCTATATAAAAAAACTTGTATTGGATTCGGTAGTTTACTTGAAGAATATAAAATTTTACAAATGTAGAAAAACTAGAACTGTTCCAAGTTTTACAGAGGAAAGGGGAAGAGATATTGGCAACAAAAAGAAAAAGGAAGACAGAAAAAAGAATAAAGGGAGGGAAGAAAGCACATCAAAGCCACTTTATTTTCTTTGATCCAATCTAAACCCACTTCACTTTATCTCTGCAACAGACACCACCAATGTAAGTTATTGTTCCTGTTCTTGTTCCTTTTTCTCTTTTGTTCTGCCTTTTTTTTGTGTTTTTCCCTTTCACACATTCATTCCAAAATCTTCAAATTCATCCACCAAGTTCATCTTTTTCATCTTCCAAAGCTTCAAATTCTTCTCCATCTTCATAAAAATCACACCTTTACAATGACCCATCATCATTTTTGCCATTATCTCTCACTACTTTGCCTTATTCTTCACTGTGCAACCCTTTCTCACTCAATTGATATTCACCCACAAGACAAAAAATCTCTTTTATTGTTCAAATCATCACTGCATGACCCTAGCCAGAGTTTAACCAACTGGGTAGGCTCAAATTGCACTACATGGGTTGGAATCACTTGTGAAAATACTACTGGTAGAGTGGTTTCAATCAACCTAAACAGTATGAATTTGTCAGGTCAAATCCACTCCAATTTTTGTAACCTTTTGTATCTTGAAAAAGTGGATTTTTCACACAATAATTTCACATGCACTCTACCTGTTTGTTTTGGAGACTTATTGAACCTTAGAGTCATTGATCTTAGTCATAATAGGTTTCATGATGGAATACCAAACTCTTTCATGAGGCTTAAGCATCTTACTGAGCTTGTTTTGAATGAGAATCCATCTTTGGGAGGTTTATTGCCTTTTTGGTTAGGTAACTTCTCTGCAAATCTTGAAAGACTTAATCTTGGTTTCTGTTCATTCAGTGGAAGTATACCTGAGAGTTTGCTTTATTTGAAGTCTCTTAAGTATTTGGACCTTGGAAGGAATTTATTGTCTGGTAATCTTGTTGATTTTCAACAGTCTTTGGTTTTTCTCAACCTTGGTTCCAATCAGTTTACAGGTACTTTGCCTTGTTTTGCAGCTTCAGTTCAGTCCTTAACTGTGTTGAATTTGTCTAACAATTCTATTGTGGGGGGTTTACCTGCTTGTATTGCTAATTTTCAAGCTTTGACTCATTTGAACTTATCAAGGAACCATTTGAAGTATAGAATATATTCAAGGCTTGTGTTCTCAGAGAAACTTGTTGTTTTGGATTTGAGTAATAATGAATTGTCTGGTCCTATTCCTAGTAAAATTGCCGAGACCACAGAAAAACTTGGTCTTGTTTTTCTTGACCTTTCTCACAATCAATTCTCTGGTGAAATTCCATTGAAAATTACTGAGTTAAAAAGCTTGCAAGCTTTGTTCCTTTCTCACAATCTTCTCTCTGGAGAAATTCCTGCTAGAATTGGAAATTTAACTTATCTTCAAGTCATTGATATTTCACACAACTCTTTGTCTGGTACCATTCCATTCAGTATTGTTGGGTGTTTTCAGTTGTATGCTCTAATACTTAATAATAACAATCTTTCTGGTGTGATTCAACCGGAGTTCGACGCGTTGGATATCTTGAGGATACTAGATATAAGCAACAATAGGTTTTCTGGGGCTATTCCACTCACTTTGGCCGGTTGTAAATCTTTGGAGATTGTAGATTTTAGTTCCAATGATCTTTCTGGATCCTTGAACGATGCAATAACCAAATGGACAAACCTCAGGTATCTTTCTCTTGCTTGGAACAAATTTGATGGAAACTTGCCTAGTTGGTTGTTCGCATTTCAAGCTATTGAAACAATGGATTTGTCACACAACAAATTTTCTGGCTTTATACCTGATATTAACTTGAAGGGTAGCTTATTATTTAACACAAGGAATGTTACTGTTAAAGAGCCTTTGGTTGAAGCTACAAAGGTGTTTGAACCAAGAGTTTCAGTAGTTGTTTCTGATAGCAATCAACTCAGTTTTACATATGATCTTTCATCGATGTTTGGAATCGATCTCTCCAATAACTTGTTGCATGGTGAGATTCCGAGGGGCTTATTTGGCCTATCTGGCTTAGAATATCTGAATTTGTCAAACAATTTTCTCAATGGACAGCTTCCTGGTTTGCAGAAAATGCAGAGTTTGAAAGCTATAGATTTGTCGCATAATTCCCTATCAGGACATATCCCGGGAAACATTTCCAGCCTTCAAGATCTTACCATCTTGAATCTGTCTTACAACTGTTTCTCTGGATATGTTCCTCAGAAGCAAGGTTATGGAAGATTTCCCGGTGCATTTGCTGGAAATCCAGATTTATGCTTGGAATCTCCGAGTGGAGTGTGTGAGGATGGGAGAATTCCATCAAATCAAGGAAGTTATTTTAGGGAAGATAAGATGGATGGACCAATATCTGTAGGGATTTTCTTTATCAGTGCCTTTGTTAGTTTTGATTTTGGTGTTGTTGTTCTATTCTGTTCTACTCGAACAAGAAAGTACATTCTCCAAACCAAAACTTGATTTGATACATCTCATAATGGCAATCTTTGTCCTGTAAATTCCATTTTGTAATTTGGTAGCTGCCTTCCTGTTTCAAGTGAACATAGACATCCGTGTCCCAGAATCGACACAACCAAATGTAGTGATGTGAGTCACCAACGGTTTAAACCATTCATGATCAGCAGTTTAAACCATTCATGACTCTGAATAGAGTGTAATTGTAAAGACTAACCATGCATTATTCAGCTGGGAAAAGAATGGATGGTTATGGTGAAAATTATATCCGAGTAAAGACAAGTCCTACATCATTATCACATTTATTCACATGCCATACCATGTTATTTACAATCAGTGGAGGCTTAGCAGGAAACATGACTTTGTATCTAGTCTAGTTATGGTGAAATTTTGATCCTGGTCATCAATTTGCAGATTTAAAAACATGTTTACGTTTATAGGACATGTATGTATGATTCTAAATTTACCTATCTCTATTTTGGTTGTGGGGAACCTCAATTTCCCTTTAGTGTTGTTTTACATTTGACCACAAATTGATCAAGTATTGGGAACAATGGTAAGTGTAGACAAGAAGGTAAATGTGGTGGTCACAAGTCACAAATATAACTTTTTTACTGTGATTTGAAATGATATTCTCACAACTTTTTCTTCATGATATCGCAATGTTTGGAAGAGTTTATTTTCCGCACATTTTAGTTACATTAGCATGTGTGTAAGTATTTGAGAGATTTTTTTTAATTTTTTTTTTAAGTGATTTGAGAGAATTCATGAAAATAGATGTGTTTGACTCATTTTAGCAAGCTCCTCGTAATAACTTGTAAAAATAGCTTATAATTCAAAAATTGTTTAACCACATGCAATTTTAGGCCATAGAAATACATAATACATGTAACAAACACTTTTTGAATAACCTCTTAATTAAGTTGTTTACTCAAACACTTCTAACCTCATAGTCAGAGCTTAGCATGCTCAACAGAGATTAAAAAAAAAGTATAGTTTATGGGCCCTCATGAATATGATGAAAAAATATATATACAGAAAGGACGAGTAAAAACAAAATCTGACAGACGCTAATTGGTTGGTTGCAAGGCAAAATCCAAAACCATGAAGCAGACTTATTGATTATAATAATGAATTGTTTACAAAAAATAAAACAGCGGATGACTTAATTTAGCACATAATGTAAATGTACTCCGTATAGAATAGAACAAATAATGTTCATAGAGTGGGTTCTATCTATCTCTTCTACCTACTTCACCAGGGTACTTATGGTGTGCATGCAATATGCTGTCCTTGTGATGTTGCCATTAACAACAATAGAAGCTCTTCTTCCCAGCTTCCAAAACAACGCAGAAGGCCAAATTTTATACCAAAACCACCCTGAAAGTGACAAACCCGTTAATCCTTGTTGCAACCAATTTATTGCTCATCTCACAAGTTGTAATTTGAAAGCCACATCCATTTCAATTCATGTTTTCACACTCAATAGCACCCAAGATAAGCAATAATACATCTTTTACGACTGCAGTCCAACTTTCTAATATTTGATAGGACCATCTAGGCTTCCGGATGCAAACTGCCACAACAAAACAAATGATAACACTTCACAGTTATTAACATTATAATACAATTTAAGAATGTCTGCATTATGTGATGAACAAACAATGAGCGGGAAAGAAAAACACATGCAATAAATTCGGGGAAGTTTTACTTAGTCAAGGATGTTCTATAACCAGATATGCAAAGAATTACAATGAGATACAGTGCATTGCGAATAGCTTTAAGTTTGGAGAGGATAAAGAAGTGTTCTTTTATGTAACCATTTCCACATGTTAAATTTAGGCATAGCCCTAAAGAAATTGAAATTCCGCAATAAAGAAAATTCAGAAACAACTCACTATATTATCAGTAACAGTTGAATGAAAACAAACCTGCTGAACAATCGGATTCGTTGAAGTTGTAAATTCATGAGTCATTCCTTCCCAAACAAGCTTACCCTTGTGTAAAAACAACAACCTGAATGTATGCAATATCTTTTCAAACTAAGGTACATAAATTGTGGGTTAAATTAAAGAGGTATGTTCAACCATCACGGAAATATCCTTACCTATCAATGGCTCTTTTAATGGTACTATGTTGGTGAGTAACGACCACATAAGATGAAATATTCCCAGGTTTTCCAAGTGCATCTCGCCCTTTTATATGCACAGAGCGAATCAGATCCTCAACAACGGTAGATGCAATGGGATCAAGTCCAGCAGTTGGTTCGTCATACAAGAGCACCTATATATAGGTGTAAAATGCTGTTTATATTTTCAGTAACATGAAAGAGAGAAAGGGGAAGGTGACAGTTACATGTTGATTAAATAACAGTAAATGTCGCACCAAATAAGATTTCAGGAAGCGTCTCAGAAGTTGGAAAATTTAGCGTTGCAACAAAATAACTAAAAGCAATGAAGTCTAGTTTTGTGAACATATAATAACAACCAGGAAGAGGATATGAGCAAAGAGGGAATTCTTCGCATCAAATGATCTCGACTTTTTTGTGTGATACTCAAGTATGTTTGGTTTCTCTTTAAATGTAATCATTGGCATTCATGAAACAATTGAATTTTTTCATACACTAAAAGCACACAGAACCCAAGGGTCAACATTTTAAGATGTCTAAGAACATTTCATTAAAATATGATCATATGTACTATCTCAGATGTAAAAAACAATGGCTAAAAAAAGCACTTTTAGCCCCCCAAGTTTCACAATCCGGTGATTTTGGCCCCCCTATTTGGAAAATAGCAATTTTCGCCCCTTAACTTTAGCCCCTTCTGCAAAAGTTATGCCCCCCTTAATTTTGACTCGGTCAACACGTACATGGACATGTCTATTAGGACATTAGTTGCCAGCTATGATTATTAATAAAATAAAAATTTAATAAATTAAAAATAAACATGATGGAAACCTAAAGATTGTCTTCCTCCTCCATGATACGCCAACAGTGAGAGAGAGAGAGTGAAAATGAGAGTGATACAGGTGCTGTCTGGCGCTGCTTCTCCCCATTCTAGATACTATTCCACTCACTCAACATTTTATCCACCAACAAACTCGCTTTCACAACGATCTTCCTCCTCACAACCCTCCCTCTCTACACCCTCTTAATCTACCAATCCATCTTCATCCAACATCTCACCTACTAAATCCACCACCTCAGCGCTTGTCCACTTCGCTTCAACCCAATTTGAAGCCCGACACATTTGGCACGAACCTTGAACCGACGGTATTTCCCTCATCCTTATTAAAGCCCTTTTCTCTTTCTCCTCTAACACTCTCTCTCTCATCACCACCCTCTCTGTCGTTCACTCCTTGCCTCCCACGGCATCACTCCCACCCTCCACTCCGCCATTAACTCCTTTAAACCCAACATTATGCACCTCTTCGTAACCTCCGCACTCACCCGGATCACATATCATTGTTCTAATATTAGGTTGAGTCTTGAGGTGTATTTGATGGCAGTTTTGAACGTCAGTCTTGTGGTCGTTGGGTGTATTTCATTTTTAATTTATTTAATCTTTATTGATAATCATAGTTGGTAACTGATGCTTAATAGACATGTTGACATGTGTTGACCGAGTCAAAATTAAGGGGGACTGACTTTTGCAAAAGGAGCTTAAGTTAAAGGGACAAAATTGCTATTTTCAAAATAGGGGGGCCAAAATAGCCTGATTTTGAAACTTGGGAGGCCAAAAATAACATAGCTGCAGCTGAGCTGAGTTTTACATAGAAGAAGCTTCAACACACTTATAAGTTGCATCCTAATTATAACAGGCAAGAGAAAAAAAAAATCTGATTATAAACAACCAAAAGCATCATTTTCCGATCACAGAAACCACTCAATTTAATGCCACAAACCTAGGAAAACTAATGAACATAGGAACCTATAACGCAGGTAAATCCAGAGAAATGACGTAACAAGTGGCAGCCTACAAAACTCAGCTATAGATTTTCACTTTCTTTTTACTCTCTACAATAAAACATAAATAATTTTCCAAAGCAAAAATAACTGCCTTACTGAAGTCACATTTATTTCCTACGAAAGTTGCACTAATACTGGTTCTGAAAAACAGCGGAAACACATTTATTATAGAATTTTCTTTGATACAGTATCAATGAAGTACATAACAGAGACCCAATAGAACACAGTTGTTAAGATCACTTTCTTAACTTCCTCTCTTAAACCAAAAACTCCTCTCTATTCTATTTCTTAGACTTTGGGTTGGGCCTAACTCAACCATATAATACTAGCTCGTAAGGTGAGAACTGCCCAAACATTATCAGCATTACTTAAGCCGTATCTCTAGAGGTGGCACAGGACTAAGCACGGTCCCTCACACCTGGTACAATTGTCTTGGAGGTTGCAATGAAGGTAACCCAAATACCACAATTAATGTGGTCAGGGGCGGACTGCAATTAAGGCAGACGATGCGGGAAGCTCAACAACAAATCTAGGATAGGATTTGACGGTGACACGACACCTCTGTTGTCAAGGCGGAAATGTGGTGCGGCGCGGCCACCCCAAAAATTGACGCAGCGTGGGGTGCGGGCACTAATATATTTAATATTAAAATACTATAGTGTTGAAAAAAAATACTAGAATACCTTAAACATTGCTCAAAATTCATGAAGTATTCCTAATTTGAAATAAAAGTCACAAGTCTTAAGCAAAATATAAAACATACTTGATCTTAGCAACCAAATGCCGCAGTTAAGGCAGCCAGGGGAAGACCGTAATTTAGGGCGGAATTTCCACCACTTTCCTTCCTCTCATGTATTCGAAATACCCAGAATTCCCTCTCAGCTTTAACTCAAACAAAAAAACTTCTCTATTCTTTCATTCCTATTATTTATACCCTGTCATCCCCTCTAAAACTACCTAACTAACAAACCTTGACTGGGGTTCTGCTAACACATACTGAAAATTGAAGATAATTGTATTAAATAAACACAATTAATTCATGTAACTTACAGCACTTGAATTTATAAACGAAACTCATCAAAAGCATATAAAAGTTCTAAAGACAGTCCTGCCTAGTGTAGCTGTTTCAAATATTAATTGAGAACCACTCGGAATGGCATTAGATAGTTGGTAATCTGAGGGAAGAGAGAGATTTCAGGGGTTAACATACCTCTGGTTCTATTGAATCCTTTGTGGTGTCAAAAATAATAGATCGAGCTAGGGCAACTCGCTTTTTCATTCCTCCTGATAACTCAGAAGGAAGCCGATTCTCAACTCCCTGTAAAAAATGGTGGATAACGAGTTATTTATTTTATATGAAATTACTTTCTCAATGGTAGAAAGAAAACATATACTACTTTTGCTACTCTTGAATGATGTATTCATTGCCTGATGCTAATGGACGAACCAATTATTGCACCCATAGATGTATACCTTCAAACCAACTGCAGCCAAGGTTTCCTTGACAAGCTCCGATATCTGTTCCTCAGGCATGCTTGAGTGTTCATACCTGGAAACAAAAAATAAAAGGATTGTAGAAGACAAAAATCAATTAATACACAAATGTTATCACCCTTTACACAACACTACTAAAAAGGAAGTGAAATTTCAAAGCAAAGATTAAGCCCATGTCTTACAAGAGAAAACCAACATTTTCACGAACAGTCAAAGAATCAAAAAGTGCCGCACTTTGGAACACCTGCTCATAGATAAATAAATACAATTGCAACTTAATTAGTGATAGCCTTTAAGAATAAGCATGTTGTAGATAACAATGAAACTTACTAATCCAATCCGAAGACCAGATATCTCGTCATCACTTATCAAACCATCTCTCTTTCTACCTCGAATATAAACTTCTCCCTGGTCAATGGACAAGAGTTAACAATCAAAAAGTTATCACAATTATTCAAAATAAAAAGAAAATGCCAAAGCCAAGCTTACCTTGTCCGGAGCAAGAAGTCCTGCAATAATCTTCAAAATTGTAGATTTGCCGGTCCCGGAGGGACCAATTATTCCAACAGCTTCACCATGTCTGATCTATTCATATTGTTACAAAAAAGGTGGAAATATTTTAGTAAGCTCCCAATCAGCAAGGCATCCTACAACTTTTCACTGATAATTTGATGTCAGTGAATCATCATGGTTTTTGTTATTAGATAGAGCACAAAAAGGTTGTTTATTTTATGTAACAGACCCCATTCATCATTAGTTTGTTTCATACTAATCTTCAGAATAACTCGTTCAAGTTTATCTTGTTACAAACACTTTGGTCCCCTTTCCTCTAAAAGCTTGAGGGTTAGACAACATACAATTACAACACTTGGGTAGAGGGGTTCCTGGAACAGTATTATTTTTTTTTTTACCAAAGCAAACTCATATCATTAATCAAATAACGTTGGATACAAGGAGGAACACAGTCATAAACAGAATCGACTAGCATTGGAAATGGCCACCTTAACAAGGCCATGGGCAACCATATTCGCTTGACAATGAATAAACGTAACCTCAAAGTTATAATTCAAACTTAACAAATCTCTTATGTTTGCAACAATTAAACTAATAAAAATAAACTCATGATATATATATATAGGCCCTACACAGTTTATACATAAGTTCTTATACTACAACCGCTTCTAAAAAGTTCTTAACTGAGTTGTCTATCCAAACACATCCTAAATATCATCCTAACTATCACACTCAAATGAATTGTATATATAAGAATTCAACCTAAAGGCCAAAAGATAAGTAAAGACAATGAATGATATAATGAATCTCACCTTGAAGCTGACACCATTTAAGATTTTCTTTTCCCCAAAAGACTTATAAACATCTCTACACTCAATCAGAACATCAGAATCATCTTCATGATCCCGCGCAGTGCTTAATTGTTCTGATTTGGATGAACCCTAACAAATAACAAACACACTTCATGTCACCAAACAAAACAGAAACAAAACAAACAAACAAACAAAAACAAAACTTGATGATACCCACAAAACCAAATGAGTTTATCACCAACCCCACATCAAAAATTGAATAAAAAAAGGTAAAACAAAAGATGGGCAAGCAAAAAGGAAGAAACTTTTTGTTGTATTACATTGAATTGAATGGAGGAAGAGTCCTGGGCTTTGAAATTTTGTGGAGGAGCGATGCAAGCACAGATAACTTTTCTGTGATGTTTATTGCTGTGATGGAATGGATTTACGTAGTTGTTTTTGGGTTGAAATTTAGTAGAAGGGGAAGTTGATTTTTGTGGAGTGAGAGGGAAGAAAGGAATTGAAAGGGAAACCATGGTTGAGGGAATTGAAAGGGAAGTGTAGGTGGTGAAATTATTGGGTTGAGGATATGGAAAGTAGCATGTGATTCATGTGGAAAAGGGGGGGTGTAGAATTTTGAAAAGGGTGATGATTGATGAAGAAGATGATTGAGTCAAAGGGAAATGGTGGTCGGTGATTATGAGGAGCCACTACTTTCCCAGAAGATGGCTATTGCACTTGTCTCAGAGGACTTTTTGCATTGATCTTTCTCTTCTTTGGTGTTTTTTTTTCCCAACACTTTTATTTAATAATCTATCCAATTAATTTTATTTAGTGATAAAAAAAACTATTTCAAAATATATATTTGTTTCGGACTAGGACGAAGTTCAACCCTACTCGAGCTCCGTGCATAGTACTCACTTAGACGGTAGATCTCAACAACTATTTGCATGTTATTCCCGTGCAGGGGCGAAGCGAGCAAAAAATTTACGTTATAAAAAAAAAAATCAACATATTAAATTTAAGGATAAAATATGTTTTTAGTCCCATAAATTATTTTAGGTTTAGTACATAAGAAAAAAATATTCAATTTTTGTCTCGATTTTTTAAAATTTTACAAAAAAAAAAAGTGTTTTGGGTCTTGGATTTAATCCTTATAACAAAAAAATTAAGGCCAAAAAGTAAACAAAATCTTAAGGACTCAACTTAACAATCTCAAATCTTGTAGAGACTAAAAACAAAATAATCCAAAAATTAGCCAATGTATGAAAATTAACTTAGAGCAACAATAAATGATAAAAATTGGCAATAACTATTTAAAAATGTTGGACAAAATGCATTTCAAGAATCCAATTTTATCCATAATCAATTATTTACAAAATGGATTGATAATGTATTTTTCAATGTATACAAATAGGTTATTTATAGAAGAGGAATGCTAGCAACACTCTCTTTTGAACACTCTCTCTAACACTCACTCTTTTATTGGTTTAAATCATTGTGAGTGTACACTTTGGAAATAGAACCCACACAAAGTGGTGGGATATGCATGAATTTCATCCAATAAAAGAGTGAGTGTTAGAGAAAGTGTTCAAAAGAGAGTGTTGGTAGCATTCCTCTTTATAGAAAACTCATTGCCCATTTAATACGTTTATGACTATTGTCTTGATAATTTGTATTGTCGAAAAAGTTTTCTCTATAGTTGTTATTGAGACTAGCCGGAAGTCCAGTACCAAACCAATACAAATGAATCTATTAATTGTGTAGTTATTTTTTTACTTTCTCATTTATGTTAATTATCGACAATTGAACTTGTTTGGGCTAGCTCAATGCTTATTATTTGAGCTAGCTAGATATAAATACATATCAACCAACTCAACAATAACTTTTTTTTTTGGGTAGCCAAGGCCACCCCATGTACATGAAGGGCTACGACCCTGTCCCCGTGATCTGTAATGCCTCCCGTAATTTGAATGGTCTTCAATGATTATCAACTGCATGCATTGAAACTCGTCAATTTGTAACAGCTTTAACAACTATATCCCTTGCTATACGAATACATCCCTTCAATACAAAAGCAAAATACACAAATCTCGCTTCGTTGTGATATGAAAATCTAACTACTTTCATTACCATTAGAACCACCACTTTAGGAGCGCTAGTAAAGTCGTATAAAGACAAACAACTCGTATAGTGAGCCTACTAGTAGTTTTTTTTTTGTTTATTTTACTGCGCAAGGAAAGTAAAGAATATCACTAGTAAGAGTGGTTGCTATTGAATTCTCGAGTATACAAGGACTTTTTTTTCGTCTCTGCAACCTAATCTTTAATATATTACTATACATATATTACGGGAAGGGACACATAAGTTGAATGCAAATCATTATAAAAATATCATATTTTTTACAAAACTTAGATACATTTGTTTAAGTGTTTTTTGTGTCTTTAAAAAAAAGTGTTTTTTATGGTTATAGTAAACTTTGAGAAAATAATAATTTAATTAAAACATAAGTGTATATTTAAACTAAAATCATAGTTATTGAGTATCGTATCATATTATATATATATAAGAACACATAAAATCATGTATACTTTAAAAAACGTCCTGAATACATTTGTTAGCATGACTCTCCATATGAACCGTTGATGAATTTTGTTGTCTCAAAATAATCCAACTCAATATTAATGCATCATTTCACGTGAAAAATGAAGTAGAAAATGCTTATATACTTACATAACACATCTCCTTTTCATTCCTCGTGCTTAAGTTTGTTTTTGAAGTAGTGTATCATGCCTATTAGTACTCCAATCACTCCCCAAAAATCTAAATTATTATTAATAATTAAATTGGTCATACCCTACCTTAGTTGTTCCTCTTTGGAGTCTAGTTCACAAGAAATATTATCCATATACACAGTCTCAGACCTGTCTACGAGGAGGTTATTGTTGAGCAGTAGTAGGCCAGACATCCTCCACACCCATTCCAAAACATCTAAAATATCAGCGTCATAGTTGACAGCGCTATGGCGGGGATTCATAATGTTTATTCCAACCATGTTGTTGCCCGCGTTATGGAGACCATCCGACAACAATATCGTGTGTTGGAGGAGGAGTAGGTGTCCACGAGAACAGTATGGTCTTTTTTTATGACTTGTTACCTTTGTAGTTTTTTAATAACATTTTGTCGGATATGAATGTAATATATTTACATTTGCACGTTTGCGTTTTATTTATGACATTTTCGTTTATTTTGCGTATATAAATTATTAAGGAATGAATTGTTGAAAACATGTATTTTTGAGAGGAATGGATGTGTGTATGAATGAAGGAACCAAAGAAATCAGGGAATTAGGGCTTCTTCCTGTTCTGGGACTGAGCACAGACATAGCGTGAGTCAACTAACGCAGACCTTGTATCCTGAGTGAGTTAAATCTTGCAATGATTAACACATGCGGGATTTAACTCACGCAGGGGTATTTTAGGAAGCTTGGTTGGGAGTGAGCAACTTTTGTGTTGGGAGAAGAGCAGAATTATAACCACATAACTCTATGTATTCAAATTACACATCATGAGCACCAACCTTGAGCTCTCACTACTCTCTCACTCCCAACCCTAGTTGCCGAAACCATAAGCTCTCACTATTCTCTCACGCCGCCAAAACTCTCACTACTCTCTCACGCCACCGCCGCAAATCTCACTACTCTCTCACATCACCGCAACTCTCACTACTCTCTCTCTCTCTCTCTCTCTCTAAAAATGGTCAACACAAACTATGTCTACTATCGAGATCTGAGAAACCATGTCCAAGTCCCACCAAACGTGAGGCTGCGTGACCCTACGAGATTTCGGTAAATCCCATTAATACATTTTCAATTTTTAGGGTTGGATATAATTTTCAATATTAAGGGTTAGATATTAATGTCTTGATTTTCTTGCATACCTGTTTCAGATCTAGCATCTCATTTTAGTTTTTTATATGAATAATTGAATGTGTTTCACTATTGCTTCTTGTTTCGTTAATAATACATATAGTATGTATATGGACATGTTCATTTCAATTTATGTGAAATGAAATTATTACAGTTCACGATATATATCTGTTATGTGGTATGATACTTTTTTGGTAAATCTTATTCATACATTTTCAACATTTAAGGCTAGATATGATTTTCAATATTTAGGGTTAGATATTAATACCTTGATTTTCTTGCATCCCTGTTTAAGATCTAGCATCTCATTTTAGTTTTTTTTATATGAATAATTGAATGTGTTTCTCTATTGCTTCTTATTTCGTTAATAATACATATAGTATGTATAAGGATATGCTCCTTTCAATGTATGTGAAATGAAATTATTACAGTTCTCGATATGGATCCGTTGTGTTGTATGATACTTTTCCAATAAATCATATTCATATATTTTCAATATTTAGGGTTAGATATTATTGTCTTGATTTTCTTGCATCCCTGTTTTAGATCTAGATTCTTATTCTAGTTTTTTATATGAATAACTGAATGTGTTTCTTTATTGCTTCTTGTTTCGTTAATAATACATATAGTATGTATATGGACATGTTCATTTCAATGTATGTGAAATGAAATTATTACAGTTCTCGATATGGATCAGTTATGTTGTATGATAGTTTTTTGGTAAATATTATTCATACATTTTCAATATTTAGGGTTAGATATTAATGCCTTGATTTTCTTGCACCCCTATTTCAGATCTGGCACCTCATTTTAGTTTTTTCTATGAATAATTGAATGTGTTTCTCTGTTGCTACTTGTTTAGTTAATAATAATACATATTGTACGTATATGGACATGTTCATTTGAATGTATGTGAAACGAAATTATTACAATTATCGATATGTATCCGTTATGTTGTATGATACTTTTTCGGTAAATCCTATTCATACATTTTTAATATTTAGGGTTAGATATAATTTTCAATATTTAAGGTTAGATATTAATGTCGTGATTTTCTTGCATCCATGTTTCAGATCTAGCATCTAATTTTAGTTTTTTATATGAATAATTGAATGTGTTTCTCTGTTGTTTCTTGTTTCGTTAATAATACATATAGTATGTATATGGACACATTCATTTCAATGTATGTGAAATGAAATTATTACAGTTCTCGATATGGATCCGTTATGTTGTATGATACTTTTTCGTTAAATATTATTCATACATTTTCAATATTTAGGGTTAGATATGATTTTTCATATTTAGGGTTAGATATGTTTCAAGTCTTTTCAAAATTACAAACTTTAGTTCTGCAAAAAAATTTATTCACTTTATTTTCATAAATCTTTATTCATTAATTTATTTCATAAATTTTCAATATAAAATTGCAATTTTTAGGAATCGTGATTTTGTAACGCTAATTTTTATGCATTTAATTTAATTTAATTTATATATGTTTGTTATATGTAGAGATGACCTGTACACCGAAAATCAATTGAATGTATTGTATGTAACCTTAATTTTGAATATGCATTGTATGGCCTGATCAACAATTTTTTTATGTTTTTTTGGGGCGTTATGCTCGTGCACTTAGAGACAAGGTTGTTAGGGAGTTGATTCAGTTTCAACTTGCTCAAGATATTCTAACCTGGGAACTCATCCGTGATAATGTCATTCCACCACCACCCATTGTGCAACCAAATCTATTTTCAGTCTTCAACTACTTACCAAGGAGGATGCTTAATCAAAACAAGATACATCATCTTGCAATCCTTCTACCTCCCAATGGTCTAGTTCCCACCATTAACCTAATTTTCAATGTAAGAGCAGTATACGCTGCAGCCTATGGCGTAGATCTTGTGAACAACCTAGGAGAGTTCCTCGTTGGCATTGGACAATGCATATATTTTTTGTCACAACTCCATGATCTTTTGGCCAATGTTTGATGCATTAACTGTTCCCAGAATTTTTGGTTAATGCATTGTAGATTTAATTGTCCTATATTCTAATTGCATTGATGGTGGGACAAATTGTGTAGTGTATTTTAATTTGAATGTCTGTGTTAAATTTAGTCAAATTTAAAACGATGGACAAGGAAATTGTGTGTTCTTAATAATAGTGAATACTAAAATTTATGGGACTCAGTTTCCACTTTATCTTTCAGTTTTCAGTCAAACAACTATATTATGTTGTATGATACTTTTTCTATAAATCTTATTAATACATTTTTAATATTTAGGGTTAGATATTTTTACCTTTATTTTCTTGTATCCCTATTTTAGATCTAGCGTCTCACTTTAGTTTTTTATATGAATAACTGAATGTGTTTCTCTGTTGTTTCTTGTTTCGTTAAAAATACATATAGTATGTATATGGACATGTTCATTTCAATGTATATGAAATGAAATTATTACAGTTCTCGATATGTATCTGTTATGTGGTATGATACTTTTTCGGTAAATCCTATTCATACATTTTGAATACTAGGATTTCCAACCGTGCACGGGCAAATTTTTTTTATAGTGGCATTGCCCAAAGGTTTCAATAAATGTAACACATCGAATAATCCTATAATGAACTATGATGATAAATAATGTGTTATCAACCTAACAATGAGTAATTCATCAATTGACACATAATTAGGTAATGCGCCTAAAATTACAACCAAAATCGCCAAATAATGGAATTGTTATATTAATAAGATTATGTTTCAATAAGGAAAACAAATATTCCAACCTTTGACAAAGAGTTCCAATTACTTGAATGAAATTACATAACCATGAACATATATGTTCAAATAACTACATAAATTAAAAGTAACAACAAACACTTTCTAACTCTTGGAAACACCAACAATCTACCAAAAAACTTTCATCCACTTGAAAGTGTTTTGCTTTAGAAAGTTGAATGATGACAATGGCATTCTGAACATCCCCACTTGCAATGAAATTGTTCAAATCATCCACATAGCTACCAAACAGAGTACATTGAACCTTATGCCTTATATAAAAAAAAACATTTGATATAAGTAACATAACTATAACTCTAACCAAAACAAAAACAAAAACAAAAGTAAGAGTTAGAACATTACCCAAGTGATTCCAACTCAATAACATTCAGCTTGTAAGTCTTACCACCCTTTTGTATCTCCCTTTTCACTGCCAACACCAGTCAAGAATCCACAGAGGTCTGAAATAAACATCAAACAAAAACTACTTAAATAAACATCAAACAAAAACTACTTAAATAAACATGAAACATACAATACATTGGAGAAAATATCCTATAAAACCAAAAAATAAAATAAAAAAAATAAAATATTACCAGGCAAGTAATCCGTATCATAAGACCCTCTAACAATTTCAGGGATTGGAACTAAATTATATGGAGACTTAGTGATTGAGAGAGCTGGGAGAAAAACAACCTTACTGCCAAACTGAAAGTTCAGTTTGAAGGGGTGTCTAGTGGTCCTATAGGTACCCCCATTGTTAGCCACCCCCATATTCTCAAAGGTAAAGCATTTCCCTTCAAAAATATCATTTTTGAACTTGTACAAAAGGTTTTTTTTTATGGAAGCATGAATCCCGTTTCCAGCTTCATCCATCAAAACCGTTTCACTCGAAAATGGCAAAGTGTTCTTGTTAAGGTCAGAAACTTGCCATAATCGAATGACCTTAGCCTTGATATTCCAAAAAAATTTCTCAGTTGATATTTCAAAAATGGGTGAGAACTCAGCCAGATTAGCCATTTGAGATTGTTTGAAAAATATTAACTTGTTTGAAAATCTAGAATTATGAGACCCTAAAATTACAGTTACTTGAATACAAAAATTAAAGTAGGGAGAAAGAAAGCAATGCAATGTTAACACTTTGCAAAGTTGGGGCAATTTTGACAGATTACTCATTTTATACTAAATATCTAGGGTTAGAGTAGAATTAAAAAACAATAAAAATTGGGATTGATTTTGGGGGGGAAAATTGAAATCAGATTGGGTTAAAACTTTTACCTCTGATTTTGAATTTTAACTCAACCCTATCTTCAATCGCATCCTCCAAGACTGATTATAAGAGATTTGATTTGAAAAAAATATGAATTCAATGGGTTGAAATCACCTTGAATGGCAAATCTCGTTTTTGTGTGAAGGGCGACGGTGACGGGTTGCAGATTCCTTCATCAATTGGGAAATATTGTAGCTGGGTTGATCAGATGGGGTTTGTCTAATAGCAAACGAAATTTTTCTTTTGGAGGGTTAGGGTTTGTGCATCGGCGGAGATGAAGGAAAAGAGTATCTCTTTTCAGAAAATGCATTTAATGAACCAATAAAAGGCTGAAACGGGTTGGGAGCCAGAGATGGGCCGGGTTAGTAAATGGGCCACAGTTTGAATTGGATTTTTGTTGTTTTGCTAAAAAAAAGGCCCGATGGCAACATTTCTTGGAGGGGAATCAACTTATTTAAATTTTTGTTCTATAAATTGAAATTTGATCATTTAAAAATTGTTAAAAAGTATGGATTACATGGTTTTCTGGTCATGCTTACTATTTTTGATGATAAAATGAGACATTAAAAAATTGAGATTTATTGAAGGAGGCTTAGAATTGTGACACATTGGATTGGGAGGCTTGTTTTTGCTATTTGTTGCTTCATGTTTGTATATTATTAAGATTTAGAGTTAGATATAATTTTTAATATTTAGGCTTAGATATTAATGCCTTGATTTTCTTGGATCCCTATTTCAGATATAGCGTTTCATTTTAGTTTTTTTATATGAATAACTGAATGTGTGTCTCTGTTGCTTTTTGTTTCGTTAATGATACATATTGTATGTATATGGACATGTTCATTTCAATGTATGTGAAATGAAATTATTACAGTTCTCGATATGGATCTGTTATGTTGTATGATACTTTTTCGGTAAATCCTATTCATACATTTTGAATATTTAGGGTTAGATATAATTTTTAATATTTAGGGTTAGACATTAATGTCTTGATTTTCTTGCATCCCTATTTCTGATCTAGCTTCTCATTTTAGTTTTTTTATATGAATAACTGAATGTATGTCTCTGTTGCTTTTTGTTTCGTTAATAATACATATTGTAAGTATATGGACATGTTCATTTCAATGTATGGGAAATGAAATTATTACAGTTCTCAATATGGATCTGTTATGTTGTATGATACTTTTTCGGTAAATCCTATTAATACATTTTCAATATTTAGGGTTAAATATAATTTTCAATATTTAAGGTTAGATATTAATGCCTTGAATTTCTTGGATCCCTATTTCAGATATAGCGTCTCATTTTAGTTTTTTTATATGAATAACTGAATGTGTGTCTATGTTGCTTTTTGTTTCGTTAATGATACATATTGTATGTATATGGACATGTTCATTTCAATGTATGTGAAATGAAATTATTGCAGTTCTCGATATGGATCTGTTATGTTGTATGATACTTTTTCGGTAAATCCTATTAATACATTTTCAATATTTAGGGTTAGATATAATTTTCAATATTTAGGGTTAGATATTAATGCCTTGATTTTGTTGCATCCCTGTTTCAGATCTAGCGTCTCATTTTAGTTTTTTATATGAATAACTGAATGTGTTTCTCCGTTGCTTTTTTTTCCGTTAATGATACATATTGTATGTATATGGACATGTTCTGAGGAGCCACTACTTTCCTAGAAGATGGCTATTGCACTTGTCTTAGAGGGACTTTTTGCATCGATCTTTCTCTTCTTCTTTGGTGTTTTTTTCCAACACTTTTATTTAATAATCTATCCAATTAATTTTATTTAGTGATAAAAAACTATCTAAAAATATATATTTGTTTCGGACTAGGACGAAGTTCAATCCCACTCGAGCTCCTTGCATAGTACTCACTTAGACGGTAGATCTCAACAACTATTTGCATGTTATCCCTGTGCAGCGGCGAAGCTAGAAAAAAATTACGCTGGGGCCAACTATAAAAAAATAAATTAAAATCAATATATTAAATTTAAGGATAAAATATGTTTTTAGTCTCATAAATTATAATTTTTTAGGTTTAGTATGTAAGAAAAAAATATTCAATTTTTTGTCTCAATTTTTTAAAATTTTACAAAAGAAAGTGCTTTAGGTCTTGGATATATAACAAAAAAATTAAGGCCTAAAATTAAACAAAATCTTAAGGACTTAGCTAAACAATCTGAAAAGGGTGGAGAAGGGGGGTGTAGAATTTGAAAAGGGTGATGATTGATGAAGAAGATGATTGAGTTAAAGGGAATTGAATTGGTGGTTGGTGATTATGAGGAGCCACTACTTTTCCAAAAGATGACTATTGCACTTGTCTTGGACTTTTTGCATCGATCTTTCTCTTTTTTTCTTCTTCTTCTTCTTCTTCTTTTCTTTCAAAATTTTTATTTAATAATCTATCAAATTTTATTTATTTTTTACCAGATCTATCCAATCAGGGATAAAAAAAATTATTTAAAAAGATGTTTGTTATGGAGTAAGACAAAGTCCAATCCTACTCGAGTTCCTCGCATAGCACTCACATTGCCTGTAGATCCCAACGACTATTTACATATGATCTTTGTGATCTATAATGTCTCTTATAATTTGAATGGTTGAATGTCGATTTCATCAATTGAAACTTGTCATTCATAACGGCATTAACAACTATCATCTCCCCAGCCATATAAACACACCCCTTTAATACATAGCAAAGTACACCCTCTTTATGCTAAAAACACCTCTCACTACTTGTTTTTTTACCAACTTGAGTGTCAGAGTGTTTGCAAGTACCTCTATTTTTGAATTCATATTTTAATTCGTCGTCATTTTTAATTAGAACCAACTCTTATTGGTATCTCTAATCTAATACTCTAGGTATTAGACGAAAAATGACACATGAGTTTAATGCAAATCATTATAAAAATATCATATTTTATACAAAACTTAGATACATAATTTGTAAGTGTTTTTTATGGTTATAGTTAACTTTGAAAATATTATGGATTTATATAAATTATGAATAGTCACTGGCGAAGCCTGAAATTTTACAGAGCCTGAGCATTTTTCTGACTTTTGTTATGTTGTGCGTGCGTAATGGAAAAATATTAGAGTTTGTCTATTTTTTTGTTTTTTTTAATTGGATTAATGAGCTATTGGATTGTGCCTAGTATAAAGAAAATATCGATTGAGCCTGAGCGAGTGCCCGAAGTCGCCGGGTGGTGTGTACGCCACTGTAAATAGTTATGTTAAGTAAATCGTGAAATACACAAATCTATATTTGAACTCAAATCATAGTTAATAAATATCATACATATTCGAACACTCCATGTACACTTAAACAAGATTATCATACATATTCGAACACTCCATGTACACTTAAACAAGATTATCATACATATTCGAACACTCCATCTACACTTAAACAAGATTTGGATGGTTAATGAATATACATGTTTATTCCAACTCATGAAAATTATTGTTAACGACATTCAAAACTATATTTAATGGAATGGATGGTTACAAATTAAGATACAATATTTTGTTTATCTAGTGAGTACAACTAACTACATTTTTTTACTAGAACTAACTGCATATCTAAATTGTAGGAAATATAAGTGTCGTTAATTTTGTCATGTAAAGCGTGAATCAAAGTTTTAAAATAATATTTTCAATGCAAAATTTAATTTTTTTATATTTAAAGTCTCAATAATACTTGTTAACATTATCTTATATTGTGGAACAGACTATTCTCTTATCATCTAATAGAACTCAATATTAATGCAACATTTCACGGGAAAAATGTAGTAGAAAATGCTTATATACTTACATAATACATCTCTTTTTCATTCATCATGCTTATTTTTGTTTTTAAAGTAGTGCATCATGCCTATTGGTACTCCAATCAATCACTCCCCAAAACTATATATTATTATTATTATTAAATTGGTTATACCCTACCTTACTTGTTCCTCTTTGGACTCTAATTTACAAGAAATATTGTCCATATCCATATTCATATTAAAGTGAGCTACGACCCATGAATTTAGATGAAAACAATTGCAAAAATGGTGTCACCAAATGTTACAACACCATTCTCTTCATTCTCAATCCACAAAACACTTAGAACAACAATACCAACACCAACAACAAATTACTTAAAACCTTCACTGTCAAATTCAATTACAAACATGTCATCATTCCCCAAAAACACAAACAGAAAACTTCCAATTCTGTTATTTGACATCATGGACACAATTGTTCGTGACCCTTTTTACAAAGACATTCCAGAATTCTTTGGAATGTCTTTCAATGAACTCATAGATTGCAAACATCCAACATCATGGATTGAATTTGAAAAGGGTCTTATTGATGAGGTAAAACTAAAAATAAAGCATTAAACTTTCATACAATTCATTGCAAAACTAAGTGACCCTTTTTCATGTTATGTATAAAGATTGAGTCTTTTTTACAATTATGAATTTAAATTGCAATTGGGGCATTTGGGTATGCTTGTTTTGATGGTATCTTCATTGAATGGATTGAGAATTTGATAGTTTCTGCTTTTATCAGTAATTTTCTTATCAATCTGTTTTATTTTCTTTCAGGCGGAGCTAGAAAGAAAGTTTTTTAAGGATGGAAGGGATTTTGATTTACAAGGTTTGTCTCAGATTTTGTAATTTTGTTGCTAGATAGAGTTGATCACTTAGTATTTGATCTTATGTGTGATGAATTGAGCAAATATAAGCATAACTTAATCATATGTATATTGCTTGTTAATATAATACATCAAAATTTACATTTTTTAAGAATTGTTGCTTGCATATTTTGAAATTTTGGTTAAAAAATGAAGATGATTTGGAGGTACAACTTAGATGTGGTTTTCCCATATGGTCTGGATTATTATGTATAGTATTGAACTTGTCAGATTTTTTTGTCCCTTTTGCTAAAAAAGAATGTTATGGTTCTTTTTTTGGCAAAGGCAAAAGTGAGTTTTATAGCTCAAAATAAAGATCAGTTCAAGATGAACACCTTCAACATTAAGTACAGAGACCCAAAATAGTTGTAGAAATGAAACCAAATAATTGTGGAAGCTGCGCATGCAATGGATATTTCAACAAACCACCATTCACGTAGACAAATATACTATGTGTTGTCTAAAATAGTAGCAGCTGCAAAAAAATTTGATGAATTTTTTGATGAATGTCAGTCCAAACTAAAACCTGCAGAATTTCTGCTTCAGCAACAGTACAGCTGCAATATCAAGATTAATATTATGAACTTCGCTGCACATTTCTTAGTTTTCAAATTATCCATATAGCTGCAAACCAAATTGTGAATATCTTTCTGTGTAAAATTCTGCCACCTTGAAATAAACCCAAGAATTGAATCAAACGATCCCCTATCTCATTGGACGTAACTGAACAAAAGTCCAGCCACTTGAGTAATTCACTCCACAACACTTGAGAAGATTGGACACTAAAAGAAGTGTCTAATTGTTTCAATTTGACCATAGCCTCCCACACAGTATGTTAGAGTGGGATCAATAAATCTCGTCTTAGCAAGAGTATATATCTTTGGTTGCTACTTTATCTTGTACTAGTCTCCAAACAAACACTGACACTTCCAAAGGATCAAGTTATTCCAAACTTATTATAATGATAGTGATTTCCCTTATGCCTCAGCAACAGAATAAATGCCTCCCTTTCCTTCTTCCCATCTCCACTCATCATATGTTCCTACTCCTACATTCACCTGTCCAACAGTTTGTTTCAGCCCCTGAACCAATTCTTGTTCACCATAGGTCCCGATGCCACTCACTTCTACTTTCCACAACCGGACATACCTTACTCACCCTTACTGATTATGTATTAATATATGTCATAACGACGGCTAAATATCTCCCTAAGAGGTATCTCTCTTGCCCACTTATCCTCCCAAAAAAGTGATTCATTGCCGTTTCCTACTTTTCTTTTCAAATTACTCGAAAACCAAGACTAAAACTGTCCACCACTTCCTTGATAGCTAAATAACAAATCTCTCCACCATATTGAAGATTTCCCAAGCTTCCCTCTAGCAATTTCCCCACGTGGCCCATATTTGAGCTCTAACTATCTTACGTTTAATCAGTTTTAGCCTTTTGATCCCCCTCAGGCTTTTCACTACACACTAAATCCAAAATTTGACCCAATTTACTTTCCTCGCTAACTCATCTCACCCCACAAAAATTGTTTATAAATAGATTCAAGGGAAAGCAAATACTTTACGGGATCTTGAAGAAAGAGAGGAAGTAGACTGGCAAGGCAGATAAGTCAGAGTTAAGAAGGACATTCGACCGTCTATTGGTAAATTCCTATTATTCCACCTTATTCTTTTCTTTACCATCTCAAATTCTCAATCACCGGTTAAGCTGTACCAGACAAATAGTTAGAATACTCGAGATGGTGAGAGCAGTTACTCAGTGACAGTCTCACATTGGAAGTTACGTAAAACTTTAAGCGAACTTCTGTCAATCCAATACGGGTTTTGGGCTTGTATTAATTTCCTTATAAATGATTTGTTTTTTGTTATTCGCTGTACCAGTACTCACCATAATTTTGAATTAGTGTAATTTAGTTTTGATGCACGGCATTGTAAATGGTAATTATGCTTTGGGTCGTTATTAACATTAAGGTAGATAAGTTAGAGTTACACTACAAACAAGTCCTCATTTTCCAATTTATACTGTTGTCTTTATCCTCCCTCGACCTGCTATATGTTATTTTTATGTGCTAATTGAAATAGGTCAATAATTTGGTGTCAACATCAAAATTCAATGAGAGCATTCATAATGTACTCTGTGTATCATTTTTGTGCTCCAAGCCCCTCTATTTGACATAGCTACTGACTTGCATGTGTTCTATTTCTATGACAGGCCTTAAAACTTGTATGAGAAATGGGTATTCATACATAGAAGGGGTTGAACAATTGCTTCTTGCATTAAAGAAAAATAACTTTGAGATGCATGCTTTTACTAATTATCCTATATGGTAAGACAATGAATTTCTTATTGTGATATCTGGTCTGCTTTAGTACCAACAATTAGAGTAATGTTTTGTACTGTAGGTACCAGTTGATAGAAGACAAGTTAAAGCTATCAAAATATTTATCTTGGACGTTTTGTTCGTGTACACTTGGTAGGCTTTCTCACTCTCTATGCCTTTTGTGTTCATCATCTTTTTGTTTGATTATGATATTATCTATATCCTAGTTGGACCGAAAAAAAGAACGCATCATTTATAGGTCAAACTATACACTCAAACTATCCTTTCATGCAAACCTTGAATATTATAGAGCCATTTTTATTGTGTTTCAGGAAAGAGGAAACCGGATACTGAATTCTATAAGGAAGTTGTGAGGCATCTTGAAGTTGATCCAGAATATTGTATTTTCATAGATGACAGGTTTCTAATATTTCTATAGATCAGATTATTTATGAAAATCAAACCATGATTTGTATGCAATGCTTATGTACTAACCTCTTGGCACCCAATGTAAATCTCTCCCTCATCCCGCGTCACCTCTAATCAAGCAGCAGACATAAGCAGATTATTTCATTTGAATTTGCTAATGACCAACCTATCAAAGTAGTTTACCATAAGGTGTGTCTAATTATCTAGTTATTGTCTTCTCAGGCCAAAAAATGTGCAAGCAGCAGCTGAAGTTGGGATCAAGGGTGTACATTTCAAGAATGTCGATTTACTGCGCGAAGAATTGTCATTGATGGGGGTAGACATTTCAACTGATGAAGATCAATAGTTTTTTTTATTTCTCTAAATACACCAATTTCTTTTACACGGTGAAAAAGGAATGAGCCAGATTCTTAATTGTATATTATTCATTCATATCATGCTATTGAGCTTTGTTAAAATGAAGGTTTAAGTTTATATTTTGGTGTATAATTGAAATTTAAAAGAATTGAAAAATCAACATGGGAGATGATCATATATTAATTCAATTACACTTAAATTTATTTTTAAAAACATTTTATAGCTTCTTTAATTCAAAAAGAAAAACAAGTTCTCTCATTCCCTCTAAAACACTTAAGAAAAGTAAAAATATATTTTTAGTATTAATTAAGGTTTATACAATAATTTAACCTTTTTGTGGAAGACTGTTTGAAAATAACACATCCAACAGAAGAAGAGAAAATGGGAAGAGTCCTTTCTTGATGTGAAGACAATGGTTTAGTAACACAATTAAAATGATGAACCAATGCATAACAAAAGTCTTCACTAAAATCATCCTCAGCTAGCATGGAACAATTGAGGGTGTTGAAGAAGTGAAAACAAATTTGAGGGACAAAATTACTCAACCAATTGAAAACCATCTCATCCTTAGCATACAAATAGTGCTCTCATTGGCTTGATATTTTCATTATACATGGTGTTGAATGTTGATGCTAATTGATTCCACAGAAGGGTTTTTTTCATGATAAAATATTCCTATTGTTCTGCTTTGATAATGAAATTAAAAATGATCTGAAACATATGAAATCTAGAAGAAAAGATTAACCATATTTGTGAGGCTATTTTTAGTCGATGGCCTACTTTCATTACCTATCTTGGAATTCAATTGTAGTTTCTTCTTCTGGAATTTTCTGGGATTGTTGTTGTTGAAGGTTGATGGAGATGATATAAAGATGAAAAAGAGGAGAAGAAGATGAAGAAAACCTATCGTTTTTGAATTAAAACTAACGGAAAGGACCAAAATGTGTAACAGAGAGAAGTTAAGGGACCAAAATAAATTGAATTTTAATTAAGGGACCAAAGCGATACTACCTAAATAGTTAAGGGACCAAAAA
>Ga0315915_1000997_pt1 | contig 32747 bp, 17 predicted proteins | sample MpolbnodulesMG_FD_207738 | JGI IMG/M metagenome (GOLD analysis project Ga0315915, IMG submission 207738) | Medicago polymorpha root nodule microbial communities from Los Angeles, California, United States - branched nodules | ecosystem: Host-associated > Plants > Roots > Nodule | place: USA... | reverse complement strand
ATCTAGTTTGGTTTGGTTCATGGTTTTTCATTTCGAGATCCGTGAAACCGATGAACCAATCCGATGATAACCACACTCCTTATTTTACTAATATTATCCTACCTCACACAAACTTATGGTTAGGCCTAAAATTAAACATAAAATACTTTTTAATCCATTTACTTTCTCTCATCTTCATCTCATCTCATCAATCCGACTCTTTCATTTCTACTAAAAAAGAAACCCTAACGATCAACCACACCAAACCCGTTGTTCATCGCCACCGGTCACCGTTGAGATCGTTCATCTCTTGGTTAGTTTTTATCATGTTTATGCCATTTGACTATGTTTTAATTTTAGGATGTTCTTTTTGGAATTTCGTGTTTGTTGATGAATGATGCATGTATGGATCATGAATGGTTGAAATATTTGAGTTTGATGAAGTTGTTTTTGAAGAATGATGGATGGATGAATTTTGGATCATATCTATGAAATATTTAGTAAGGTTAGTTATAAAAAGTTGTTTGAAAAATAGAGAATATGAAAAAACAAAAAATGAAATACAATTATACAAAGTTCTATGAAATATTTTGTGAGAATATGAATATTTTTTAACTGTATTTTTAAATAAACCGATGAACCGGACCAATCCAAACCGGTTAGTTTGGTTCGGTTTCTTTTTTGAAAAACAGTAAAAACCGAACCAATCCAAACCGATGAAGGTTTCATCGGTTCAAACATTTTTTTGACTGAAAACCAATCCAAACTGAGTCGTTACACCCCTAGTTTACCAAGTTCATCATTTGATATTTCTATAACCATTATTTTTTATGGTCTGTCTATACATAGTTTGGTGAGCGGTTATTGACATAGTACAATATCAGAATATGTATTACTATAACTAATGGGCTTATAAGTTTCATTGTTTATTTTGAAGTACAACTTTTAATGCCATCTTTGTCGGCATCAGGTCTTAGACATGTGTAGCAATCAGACTACCCGCTGGCTAATGAGTTTTTGTGTGCTAAATTTGAATGATTTTAATCAACCCGACTCATGTGTTATGCATGTTGGTTGATGTGATCTTTGCAGTGATATTTTTAAATGTGACTGGTTTACTCATTTTTGCTATAATTTAACCTTATAATATCATTCATTTGGATGTTCTTGGTAATTGATTTTACTGGATCCCGTGATATTGTTAAAAGTGACTAGGTTACTCATTCCAGCTTATTTCCTATAATTTAACCTTATAGTATCATTCATTTGAGTGTGTCTGTTGATTGACATTTTCCAACTTAGTGGTTAAATTTTGTACTCATTGATGTCTTCAAATTCTATTATGCTTGTTTCCTTATGATCTTTCTGTTGTAATTTTTTTTCCTTTCACAGGTAAAGTTGAACCATAGAAAGTTCCTCGATGGCATGATGCAAATATGTGGAGTACCTCCTGAAAAGTTTAGGACTATATGTTCAAGTATTGATAAGTTAGACAAACAATCATTCGAACACATAAGAAAAGAAATGGTGAGGACATATGTTGTTTCTTTCTATTTCCTTTATAATTATTTTTATTATGATTGAGCGTACCAATTTTGTCGTGTTTAAATCTGTTCCTTGTATTGCACATTTCGAAAGATGTAAGCTTTTATTTTATATTCATTTTCTAAATACTTGTAGTTTACGCTTTATAAATGGGGAATATTTTGCTTTAGGGATTGGATTCATGTGGTGCGTTTGCATTCTCTTGGTAAACACTCTTGCTTGAATAATTGAGTATGCATACACTTTGTCATGTGTTAATTGTTGCACAAACCTTTTACACCCATTTTCTGTTCTGCTGTTACTAGTAAGCTGTATGATTTCAAATGTTGGACTCGATTAAATGAAAAGGTTTCATTGAATGCATTAGACTAAGTGTTTATCTTTCAAAACTGGTATTGCTGTTTTTGCTTTTTATAAATATATGATGGTACTCTTTTTTATTTTTTTTACTTAGAGGATCACTTACATTTCATCAATCTGATGTGTGCTGAACGGAATTGAACAAATATTGTCTGAGTCACGTGTGATTTTAAAAAAAAAGTTGCATTCACAATTCTAATGTCCGTAGAACTATGCAAGTATATTGCTTTAAATTGGCTTAGGATTTTGAGACATACGATTGCCATTTAGAACATGTCTGGTCACAATTCTTTGCAAAGTTAATATTTTCGCCAAATTGTTAAGAAATATGGTTTGTACTGACTTTCATGTTGTAGGTGGAAGAGAAAGGATTTACTGCTGAGACAGCTGACAGAATAGGAACTTTTGTCAAAGAGAAAGGACATCCTTTACAGCTGTTATCAAAACTTAAACAAGAAGGCAATGTTTTCTTAGAAGATGCTGGATCTGTTGATGCATTGAATGACCTGGAAATTTTATTCAAAGCTCTAGATGAATCAAAACGCCTTGATAAGGTGGTTTTTGACTTGAGTCTTGCCAGAGGTCTTGATTATTATACTGGAGTTATATTTGAAGCTGTTTTCAAAGAGGGTGTTGAGGTAATTCTCGTGTCTTTTCTTTCTATTCTGAAATATTTCTTCTTTAGTCCCTTCATCCTTTGTGAGGCACAATGCATTATTTCAGACCAGATATAGTAGATGTTCACTGTCTTGTACAACTCTAGATGCAACAAGCTAATCCCATTTTAATAAGTTGTTTTAAAGCATGCCAGTCTAAACATAAGATGTAATGAAGGATTAACAATTTTTTCTGGGTTAAACAAAAGGAGCTTTCTCACTCAAAATAAGGTTGAAAAGAGGCAAGTAAAATTAATTGAAAGGTCATTTTAAATCTTAAATCATATCAGACAACAGAATCTTTAGATTTTTTAGGCGGAGATATTAACTTTAATGGGGAAAGTTTTTGTATGAAAGATTGTGGATTTAAACATTGTTTATGGTTTGAGCGGACAAGATGAATAAGAGCTAAGAGATGGGATTTAAGGTCCAATTCTTGGTTATATGGGTTCTGTACAGACTTCCGTCTAAATTAGGATTTAGTTATAATGGATTCTGCGGTGAGTTTAAGTAAGAACTGACTTGGTTTTTATGCTGCTGTATTTAAATTTGTACAGACTAAGATTTGTTTTTCATCTTTTGTTAGAAAATAATTTTGTTGGTTTCTATGTTTTTTAACACTTGCTTTTTGAAGAGGGGTATATTGCGCTCGGATATTCAGAGAAATTGGAGTGTTTTTGAAATAATTTTGTTTATTCTCGCATCTCTGTTCTATCTTTTGCTTATGTAGGGGTATTTCTTACCCTTCAATGGTGTGTTCATTTGGTAAAAAACAAAATTGAGTAATTGGATGATCACCATCTACAAAAGAAACACATAATCAAGATCGAGCAATGTTGTCGCAATACTGTTTTTTAGGCTAAAATATATTTTGTCCTTCATCTAGTAATTTTTTTTGTGTTAATCATACAGTTCCCAAAGGAACGGGCCCTGGTAAAATCCGGAGCCCGGCAGGGAGGTAAGTTATGTCTGACCAGGAATTGTTTCACCCTGGAACTGAACTCGTGTTCTCCTAATATATTTTTTTTTTACAATACCTAATATTTGAAAGAGAAAGGACGAAAGAGGTAAAGAATCAAAATGGTATTGGGTGAAAGAAAAAGGATGAAAAGTCTATTTTTGCCGATTTTTTGCTAACTCTTTAATAGCTCGACTTGTCATGTACATGGGATATCGTCAAACTTTGGCATGCTGGTTGTTCAAAGAAGAGGCCCAAGTTTAATAATCATCCTGCATTCCTAAAATGTCAACGCCTTTTCTTTCTCTATTGCGTGGCTATAAATTTTAACTTCTAATGTAGCAAAGCACGTTATGCAGGGTGTAGTGGTTAAACTACTTTAGCACCTTTCCTTTGTCTGATCAGTAAATGAGAAACATCATGTAAAGAATTCCTTTTTGTATGGTTGAAGCAGTGTATTGATGTTCTGTTCAAGCTATATTGCAGAAAAAGTTCAGTGATCAGCATTAATATTAACTTGAAATAGTAGATGGTGGGGGAGTCAGATCACTAGAGGTAGAGGAAGACTTAGGAAAACTATAAGAGTGACTATTTATAAAAATCTAGTGATTAATATGGTGGATATAAATATGGTATTTGATAGAGCATTATGGTGTGGTTTGATCCATGTAGCCGACCCCAAGGCTTGTTGTTGTTGTTGTAGTAGATTGAGATTGGTCTCAATACAATTTTTCATTATTTTTTGTGCAATTATTCTTATTCAAAAAGCATATGGATTATATATAAAGAAGTAAATCGAAATCCTTGATTCTTGAGAGTGACTTATGATAGTCATGTTTTTGCATGGCATATACTTGCCTCTCCTCTGTCTGTTTCATTTGCATAGTTTTTATTGAAATTGTTCAGCTTATATTTAGCGATGGATTTATGGGTTTTATGCAAGTTGGTTCAATTGCTGTTGGTGGTCGATATGATAACCTGATAGGGACGTTTGGGTCAAAACAAGTTCCAGCGGTTGGGCTAAGTTTGGGAATCGAGAGAGTATCTGCCATAATGGAGCAACAACAGAAGGATCAGAACCAGGTGATCATAATGCTTGATATCTAACTTCTGTAGTTTTTCATGTCAAAGCAAAGAAATATTCCTTGATTATTCTGGGTATTGAATCCCATTTTAACACAATTTATTTTCCAATCCTAACTGTCATTACATAGTTGAGTCACTAGTTATTTCCTAAACCATATCCTCCATCAAACAGATACTCCTGTTGTTTCTTATGCTACCTGATTCATCACCAAGGTTACGCATTTAATCACTGGGGATGTTTGCAGCTGACTTTTACCTATTTTCTTTCATTTTTTCTTCTTTTTGTTGCGCTGTTTTTGTGTGGAAATGATAATAAAACTGTTCTTAGTTGTTTGTCAAATTGGGAACTTCCTTGTTGTACTATTGCCTACACAGATGAACCATTGTTTTCCTTTTTACATAATTTGTTGTTTCTGTTAGACGGCTCGACCAACCAAGACAGAAATCCTGGTAAGCATATTGGGGAATGACGTAACACTAGCTGCAAAGCCATCTGGTGAACCGTGGGATGCTGCGGGTAAAGAAAAATTCTTGGTCGACAAAAGAAGATCGAAGCACTTTGACTATGCAAAAGAATCAAGAATCCCTTGGATGGCACTTGTTGGTGAACGGGAAATAAAAGAAGGCACGGTGCAACTAAAAAGCCTCGAGTCAGGTAATGATGTAAACATAAACATCCCTAGAGAAAATTTTGTCAAGGAAGTTCGGAAACGGTTAAACCCATAAGTTTTGGTATTTGTAGCACCTTACTTAGCCCGGCATTTGGATTGGCATATTTTGACATTATGTGAGCTTATCTATTAATACAAGCCTTTGTAAATGTGTTTGGGTAAACTAATGGAAAGAGCTTATCATAATCTCAGAAGTTGCTTATGTTACATTTCAATAAGCTCTCACTCTTAGCTTACCCATGGGTTTAGACAAGGGCTTTTGAAAATTGGAACCAATTTTGATTCCCGCATGAACCTTTTTTGAATTTATGGTCTTTATTTTTATACACTATATTTACTCAAAAAAAACATTATTACAATATTTTTAATTAGAGTTTCATTCTTTAATTATTTTTTCCAATTGTTAACATTTTATAATTTTGTATGTAATTACACTTCCAAACGCTTCAATTTATGTAAGCACTTTTTAGTGTACATATCCAAACGCAAAGAGCTTATTAAGCATACGAGTTTATGATCATACTATAATCCATTGTGCTATAAGCATTTATAATAATTGTTTGTCCAAATGAGGTCTTAGAATGTGTTTGGAGTAAGTGTTTTCACAGTGATATTGCGGCAGCCTAAGTTTCTTTTTGCTAATTGCCTTTCAATACGCTTTTGGTTTTATAATTCCATTTTTAGAAGTTACTTGAATTTTAAAAAAGTAATAATAATCGAAAAAAGTTGAATGAATATTTTCAACACATTGTGTTTCGGTGTGACAACACTTATTTGGTGTGGTGAATCTTTCTTTGCTGGCTGAATCTTTTATGGCTGCACAATGAAGGGGCATATACTTACAAAGATATTAGATAGTTACAAATGGGGTGTTCGCAGTGCGGTTTGGTTCGGTTTTGAGACTAAAAGTGATCTAAACCGCAAGATAAATAAGTATGCAGTTTGATTTAGTTCAGTTGATTTTTAAAATAATATCTGAATCAAACCAAACCAAACAATGCGGTTTGGATTGTATCGATGGTGCAGTTTTTTTAGACAATAATTTTTTTTTTGTTTTCAACGTTAAAATCAAATTAAAAAGCTAAAACACAAGATATTTAGCAATGTTTTAAATTTCATCCAACATTACGATTTTATTTTCATCCAACAATGTTTCCAACTAGGTAGACCAAATTAGAACGTGGACAAAAAGTAATCATATTTTGCAAGAAATACAATAGACTGAAATTTTAATCATTCTCTAAGAGTTTAAGTTACACATAATTACATTTTTGATAGAAAAAACAAAGAAGAAACTTAACAAGAGAAAAAAAATGTCATTTTATTAAAGTTTCTATTGAATTTCTATGAGTATTGATCTACATGATATATATTTAATTAGTGTTTTTCTTATATTGCGGTTTGGTTTGGTTGGTAAAATCAAAACCGCAAACCGAACCAAACCATGCGGTTGAGTAAAAATATATTCGAATACATCCGAACCAAATGCGGTTTTTTGCGGTTTCGGTTTGGATTGGTTTGATTTGCGGTTTTTCTTTTAGATTGGTTCGGTTTTGAACACCGTAGGGTTTTGACTTTGAAAGACACTAGGCTATGTTTGGCCCGACTTATTTCAGACTTATTTATTCCTTAGAAGAAGAAGTAGGACAATGAGCATTCACGCATATAATCAACACCTTCTCTTACAACAATGAGGACAATATATGGTCTACAAGATACATATTCCATTACTTGAAGATAATTGATGTTCCCACTTTTGAGTTTGCTAAAAAACTTACCCCGCGGTAGTTAACTGCCGAAATTCCTTATTCTGCAGTAGTTAATTGCCGAAGTTTTATTTTTTAGTGTAAATCTGGCGGCAGTTAACTGCTGATGTGTGTAATTTCTTGGTGTTTCATAGCAAAGGCTGAAGTGGAAACAACTTACTTGAATTTCCTTAAAAAAAAAAAACTTCTTACTTGAATCAACTAAAGAAAGAAATTAACAAGGGCTATGTCAAGAAACTGATTTAATTTAAATTGAATGAAATGGTTCATGAAATAGATATATTGCACAACTTGAATCAACTAAGTGCAGTATTTTGGAAAAAAAACGTGTTGAATCGATTCCCTTAATGTGTGATTCGATTCAGACAACAAAATGACAAACAAGAAGAAGCATGAAGATTGATACGGTTCAAACATGTACTAAATCAATTTAAGTTGCCCAAGATGAAGATTGATATGATTCACTAATCATGTGAATCAAATCACTAAGACAAAAAAACCAAAGTCAGAGAGAAATAATGATACAAATAAAAAAATGTTTGAATCAAATCATGTATGATACGATTTAACAATACACTTATTGATTCAAAATGGCAAGGTAGAAAGCAAAAAGATCATGTGATACGATTCAAGGTAATATGAATCGAATCAAATACATAAAAACTGACTTTTGCCAAAGGAAAAGAGCATATCAACTTGTGTGTAACACTCTAGACACAATGGATCATTAGAACACATCAGAGGACAATTGCTAACCTTTAACATGAAGAAAAAAAATCTAGATTTTGTTTTCGTGTTTTTCAAAATACAAGCAAATACTCCAAATGACGTGACATGAATATCCATGGTACATTTGATATGTTAAAAATTAAGTACTAATTAGAACAACACATGGTAGAACTGCACAACACAAGATAAAATATCACTTAACAAATTTTTAAGGTATTGAACAACTTTTTGTTTAGTACGATGTTTCATGGACAAAATTTTATTTTGGTATTTTTGATAACTTGTATTTGGAACAAAAAGTTATATTGTTGTTTAATGAGGAATAAAAATTCCAATTTTTATCCGGTCTCTTGCCCCCAAAAACTTGCCCAGTTTTAGAAATAGTTTTAAAATATAATTGAAGTTATCCTTTTTTTTAAGGAAGTTATGTTATCCTATTCAATCCCTTATTTTTTAATGGATCAAATTTATTCTTAGAGAATCTGACAATCTTAAAAGGGTATTTACCGATCACATCGTGCTTATATTTCGGAAAAGAAGCATGCCAATAACCCACGTTCTAACGAGTCAAGATCCTCTCCATTTTGTACCCTCTCCATTTCTTCCATTTGAAGAGATATATACTAAAAAAAATTGAAAAAGGTAAAAAATAATGGAAAATGTTAACGAGTGCCCCATGGGCACTCTTTAAGCACTTTAAATGATAAGTTTTGAATGAAAAGTTGTATAATGAATATGCATTGGAAATTGTATTAGTTAACTTTTTAAAAGAATAAATACTAAATTTTGGAGGCTTAAAGAGTGTTTTAGGACACTCGTTAACAATACCCAAAAATAATTAATGATGGTGGAATCCACTTAATGGTAAAACCCACTATCTATTTTATGTGTCTATTTCTCTCCAAATTATGTATTCCATTTATTTTATTAAATGAAGAGGATCTTAACCCCGTTCTAAAATACACTTCCCAACATATACATTTTGATTTGTTAAAATTCATATGAGCTCACTAAATTATGTGAGACGGAAAGACCAATTTGCAATTCTCAAATTTTTGGGAGATTTTTGTCAATTCTCAAATTTGAGGGGCTAATTTGCTTATTCAGTAACAGTTTATTGCAGCAAAGAACCCTGCATTTCTGAATTGAAACCTAAACCCTGGTTTGTCTCTCTCACACACAGCTTCTTGCAAAATGGAACACTCCGCCGTAACACTCGGCGGCAAGGGTTCATCACTCTCCTCCTCCTCCGTCTACTCCACCGCCACCGGAAAATCTCAAATCCGAATCGATTCTTCCGCACTCGACCGATTAACCTCACCACCATCCTCAAAGCAGAAAATCACTATCCCCGAATTCCTAACCGTAGATGAAACTCGCGCCTTCCTCATCGTTCTTCTCAACAAACTCATCCTCTGCAATTCATCCAAAAACGTTGCATTAGCGATTTCAGAATCTCTCAATTCGAATCAAACCAGTTTTCGATTCGATCAAGAGTTTGATGTAACTGAAGATGAACATTCGTTGTTGATGAACAACGAGTGTGCGGCGTTGCTTGGGGTTTCCGCGGTTTTGGATCATCAATCAGCGGGTTTGTTAGGGTTTGCTGATGTGGCGGCCGCGTTTTCGTGTGAGGCATTGAAGGCTGATGTGACGGTTTTCAATTTGATGGATTCTGGTGATGGGCATAGTTCTAAGGAGGAAGTTGGTGTTGCTGGTGATATGAGGATTTTGCTTAATGGATCTAAGTTTGTTGGAAAGGAAAGTGTTCCTGAGGTGGTGAAAATTGTTAAAGTTCATGGGGTTATGAGGGAGAAAGCGAAATCCGTGCATTCGAGGATGCGGGTTGAGTTGAATTCGGGACATAAGTTGGGGAAATTGGAGCTTGGGAGTGAGCATACTGTGTGTGATGTGCTGTTTCCTTTGGCGATGGCGTTGAGGGAATTGGGTGAGTGTAGTTTTGCTCGTGCCAAAAGTAATTTGTTGTCAATTGTTAGCGATGATTTGAAATCGGGTCTCGGTGAAATCTTTGGGAAGGAGTGTCCAACTGATGCTAGTTTGGTTAGTAGTTTTAATGAATCTTTTAAGTTGTATTCTGGTAGGGTTTATGATAATTTTGCACATGAAATCAATGTGTTGTTTGGGCTTGTGTGGAAAATTGTGGCGTGGGAACTTGTGACGGCATATGCTGTACTTGAGGCTGCTGATTTGAATGAAAAGATTGGAGATGTTCGGGAAAATGGAGAGAATAACAAAGTAGAAAAGAAGAAGAAGAAAGCTGTTTTGGGGAAAGGAACTAGTTCGATTTTGGCGTTGATTAAGGAAAGGTTGTGGAGTGAAAAAAAGAGTGATGTAGAGAGTTTGCGGAAATTGGAGAGTTGGGTGGCTGATTTTCTTTCGTTTTTGGATTTAGCTAAGCCTGAGTTCAATGAATTTTTATTGAAAGTAAAGGATGTTGTCGAAAGCAATGAAAGCAGAAGATTGCCCAAGATTCCTAAGGTGATTTTATTGATTCTTTTAGGGATAAGATTAAATGTGTTACTTACGCATGCTATAGTTCTCTTAACTTTATCACTTTTTTTCGTAGACAAATAGAAACCATGTTTGAACATTTTAATCGATTATATATCTACTCAATGCATTTGTGCACTGTAACGAGCTTTAAAATACCATTCATTAAAGAGCTGGTTATTCATATAGTTGTTGAATAGGTGCATAGTTTTTCCAATTTATGACATAGTTAAGTTTGATTGAATATAAGCTTGTATCATATTATTATGGTTTGTCTCGTTATAAAGTCAGAATGTAGAAAACAATCATGTTAGTGCTATATATATATATATATATATTGTAATTGAATTTCAATGTTATGATAGGTTGTTTTTTATATAACTGTGTTAGTAGTCTCGTATGAGTGAAGTTGTTGTCATGTGACTGAAAGGTCACGGGTTCAAGTCCTGGAAACAACCACTTGTGTAAAATTCAGGGTAAGGCTACTTACAATACACCAAATGGTTGAACCCCTTCCCGGACCCTGCGTATGCGGGAGCTTTAGTGCACTGGGTTGCCCTTTTTTATTAGTAGTCTCTTACGAGTCGAGCCTACATATGCTCTAACAAATTATTTACGTAGACTCTTTAGTTTGACAACCTTGACGGAGTTGTAATCTGATCTGGTATGACACGAGTGATAATTTTCATTGTTAAAATCATATTTCAAGGAATCTTGTACAAGGCGTTACTGTTAATCATATATATTCTAACTCTTACCTCAAGTAATGTCGAACTGGTGTTCCTTTTTGAACTTGTGTTTTAAGGCATTTAATTTAATGTGTTGTCTGTAGATAATTGAATTTTTTTATATGTTAATTTCTGTTCCTGGTTGGGATGCAATTGTTGGTAGTTTGAGTCTAACAATATGAAAATATCAGGGAACACGTGATTTCGCTAAAGAACAAATGACTATTAGAAAGAAAGCATTTTCAGTAATAGAAGAAGTTTTTGAGAGGCATGGTGCCACAGCCTTGGATACACCTGTCTTTGAATTGCGAGAAACTCTTATGGGAAAATATGGAGAAGACTCAAAGTTGATTTATGATCTTGCTGATCAGGTATTATTGCTTATTCACTTCTTGACTAGTTGAGTTGATTTTAAGAATATTGGAAGAAAAAAAACTCACAGCATTCAAATAAGTGAAAAATTTGAATATTTTTGCTTGGTATAATTTTTCCTTCTGATATTTCTGATCATGTTCATGAATCTAGATTTCTTATTTTTAAACCAGACCGCCATTAGGGATTGGTTTGCACCAAATCCATAGATAAAGTTGAATTTCAGCTCATTCTAACTGGTAATCAACTTGTTTGACAGGGTGGAGAGCTCTGTTCTTTGAGGTATGACTTGACAGTTCCATTTGCTAGATTTGTAGCTATGAATGGTCTGACATCTTTGAAAAGGTACCAAATAGCTAAAGTCTACAGAAGGGACAACCCATCTAAAGGAAGATACCGTGAATTTTATCAATGTGACTTTGATATTGCTGGTCCAGCTGAAAAAATGGCTCCAGATTTTGAGGTTGTTAGAATTTTGACTGAATTGCTTGATGAGCTTAACATTGGGGATTTTGAGGTAAATGTTTATAACATCCCTGCTACAAAAAGTATTGGTTTTCTGAATTTGTAGAACTATATAGACTTTTTACCGAGTTCATGATTTGTTATTTCTATAACCGTTATTTTTCATGCTCTGTCTATATGTATTTTGGTGAGCGGTTACTAACATAGCACAATATCAGAATATGTATTAGTATATGTGCTGGGCTTATAGGTTTCATTATACATTTGAAGTTCAACCTGAAATGCCATATTTGTCAGCATCTGGTCATAAGAATACCTGCTGGCTGGTTGATGAGTTTTTGCAATGTCTTGCTAAATCTATTTGATTTTAATCAACCTGTCTCATGTGCTACAGTTTAACCTTGTTATCAAGTCTTTGTCATGTCAATTATCAGATTACCTGCTGTCTGATGTGATCTTTCAGTGATACTGTTAAATGTGACTGGTTCACTCATCCCAGCTTATTTGCTATAATTTAACCTTTTAATGTCATTCATTTGGATGTGCCTGCTGATTGAGTTTTGCGGGCACCCATGATCTTGTTAAATGTGACTAGTTTACTCATTATGCTATAATTTAACCTTATAATATCATTCATTTTAATGTGTCTGGTGATTGACTGTACTTTTCTAATTTTGCAGTTAAATTTCACATCCAATAATGTATTCAAATTATATTTTTGTGTTTCATTACGATCATTCTGTTGTAATTATTTTTTGTTTCACAGGTTAAATTGAATCATAGAAAGTTACTGGATGGAATGATGCAAATATGTGGAGTACCTCCTGAGAAGTTTAGAACTATATGCTCAAGTATTGACAAGTTAGACAAACAATCATTTGAACAGATAAGAAAAGAAATGGTGAGGGCATATGTTGTTTGTTTCTATTCCCTTTGTAATTTATTTTATTATAATTGAACGGACCAATTTTGTTGTGCTTAAGCTGTTCATTGTGTTTTACATTTTTGGAAAGATGTAGGCTTTTATTTTTATACTCATTTTCTAAATACTCATAATTTATGCTTTATCAATCGTAAATAGTTTGGTTTAGGGATGAAATTTAAGTTGGTGCTTAGCATTCTTTTGGTAAATATAGTTGCATGATTTATTGAGGATGCGAACACCTTGTAACTGGTTACTTGCTTCACATATACATTTTCTATTGCCGTGTCTTCATTTTTGAGCAAATATCTGGAATCTGGATTGCATTACTTTGCTAATAACCTGTATGTTTTCAAATGTTGGACTTGATTAAATGAAAAAGGATTCATGAATGCATCAGACTGATTGTTTATCTTTCAAGTATATTGCATTACACTGGCTTATGATTTTGAGACATACGAAAGTTGTTGCCTTTTAGAATAGGGTTTTTCTATCATGTGCAAATTTGCACATGTTAAGAAGTTCAAATTAGTAAGCTTGCATTGGAACTTGTGCATTTAATGGAAAATATATAACTTTTTAATAAATAATTGTTGTTTCTCAATAAAAAGTTGCTACTTTTAGTTGCTTTAACATGTGCAATATTGCACATAACAAACCCTTTAGAATATGTCCGACACAATTCGTTGTAACATTGTTACAATAAATTAACTCTAAACTGTTAATATTGGGTAGTTATATTTTGCAACACCGTGATTTCTTATCTTTAGTAATGTGGTTTCTACTGACTTTCATGCTGTAGGTGGAAGAGAAAGGATTAACTGCTGAGACAGCTGACAGAATTGGAACTTTTGTTAAAGAGAAAGGACATCCTTTAACATTGTTATCGAAACTTAAACAAGAAGGCAGTGCTTTCTTAGAAAATGCTGGATCTGTTGATGCATTGAATGACCTGGAAATTTTGTTCAGAGCTCTGGATAAATCAAAACGCCTTGATAAGGTTGTATTTGACTTGAGTCTTGCCAGGGGTCTTGATTATTATACTGGAGTTATATTTGAAGCTGTTTTTAAAGGGGGTGCTCAGGTAATTCTCGTGTCTTTTATGTTCTTTTCATTCTGAAATGTTTTTTGTTTAGTTCCTTCATTCTTTGAGAGGAAAAATTCATTATATCTGCCCGGATATAGTGGATGTTCAGTCTTGTTAAACTCTAGATGCAACAAGCTAGACCCATTTTAACAAGTTGGTTTAAAAATGCTAGTCTAACACAAGATATAATGAAGGATTAACAGTTCTTTGCTGGATTAACCAAAGGAGCTTTCATACTCAAAATAAGGTTGAAAAGAGATTAATTAAATTAGTGGAAAGACCAATTTAAATCTTAAGTCATATCAGACCACCGAAGCTTTAGAATTTTTAGGCGGAGATATTTACTTTAATCGGCAAAGTTCTTGAAAGAAAGATTGTGAATTTAAACATTGTTAATGGTTTGAGCGGTCAAGATAAATAGGAGGTAAGAAAATGTGATTTAAGGTCCAATCCTTGGTTATATGTGTTTTCTGTACAGATTACCTTCTAAATTAGGATTTATTTTTTAATGGATTTTGCGTTGAATTTAAGTAAGAGGTGACTTGCTTTTTGATGATTTGGTTTTTATGCTGCAATATTTAAATCTGCGCAGACTAAGATTGTTTTCAATCTTTTGTTAGAAAATTATTTTGTTGGTTTCTATGATTTTACCCTTGCTTTTTGTAGATGGGTATATTGCGTTTGGATAATCAGAGACATTGGATTGTTTTTGAAATGATGGTTCTGTTAATTCTCGCATGTGTTTTATCTTTTGCTGCTGTATCTATTCCTTTGGTAAAAAAACAAAATTGAGTAATTAATTAGATCACTTCCTCCACAAGAGAAACACATAATCAAGATAGATCAAGGTTGCTGCAATAATATTTTAAGACTAAAATATATTTTGTCCTTTATCTTTTACCGAATATTGTTTTTGTGTTAACCCTCGGTTCCCAAGGGGAGGCCCGTGGTAATCCAGAGTTCGGCCAGTGGGTAACGCTTGGCCAAGAATTGTTGCACCCAGGAATAGGTTCTCCTAATATCTGTTTTTTTGACAATACCTAATGTTTGTTTTGGTCCTTCCTTTATCTTTTTAAGTTACATATTGGTCATTTAACTTTTTTAAGTGGGTAAACGTAGCCTTTTTCTCACAGCAGGTTAAATATGTAATATAAAAAATGCTGACTAACAATGCTTATTTGAGGTTTTGTATACTTGAACTAACAGTTGCCTTAATATTGTTGTCTACTTCAACAAAACCAACGAATTAAAAATTAGGCTTAGGGTGATTAGTTGTCTTATAAGATAGTAATTTTGACATGTTGGATGTCAATTGAGATATTGGATGCTATAGATTATTATTAAAGACTGGTCTTCATTTGGATTTAGTTGAGACTTTCGTTGCACCGTCTGAGACAAAATTTAATTTCCTCTTTCGGACAAATCTGGTTATGCATTCTTGTTCATTTAGAGATGGTAAAGTTAGTCTGTCGTATTTTTTTTGTTAAAGAGTCCCAAATTGGATAAGGTCTGAACATGACTTTATAAGTGGGGGCAATCCTCACCTTACAAGCCGGTTGAGTTAGGCTCATCCGAAATTCTAAGAAATCTTAAAAAAGGAACCAAACAGATATAGTGGAAGAGAAAGGACGAAAAATATATTTTAGCCTAATTTTTACTAATTCTTTGATAGCTTGACTTGTACTTCGATGGGATATAGTCAAACTTTGGCAAACTGGTTGTTCAAAGAAAAGGTCCAAGTTTAATAACCTACATGCATTCCTAAAATTTCAATGCCTTTTCTTTCTCTGTTGTGTGACATAAATTTTAACTTCTAATGTAGCAAAACATGTTATGCAGGATAGTGGTTAAACTACTTTAGCACCTTTCCTCTATCTATCTGTAAATGAGAAACATGATGCTAAGAATTTCTTTTTGTATGGTTGAAGCAGTGCATGTTCTGTGCATGCTATATATTGTAGAAAAAGTTCAGTGATCAGCACTTATATTAACTTGAAATAGTAGATGGAGGGTAGTCAAATCACTAGAGGTAGAGGAAGGCTAGGATGACTATTAATAAAAAATAGAGATTAATGAGTTTGATAGAAATATGGTATTTGATAGAACATCACGTTGTCGTTTGATCCATATAGCCGACCCCTCTTAATGTGATAAGACATGGTTGTTGTTGTCGACTGGGATGGGTCTCAACACGATTTTCTGATCATTTTTCTGCAATTATTTCTTATTCAGAAAGCATATGATTATGTATGAAGTAAATTGAAATTCTTGTGAGTGGCTGGCTTATGGCAATCAAGTTTTTGCATTGCATATACCCTCCTCTGTCAGTTTCATTTACATAGTTTTTATTGAAATCTTCTGCTTATATTTTAGTGATGAATTTATGGTTTTTACACAGGTTGGTTCAATTGCTGCTGGTGGTCGATATGACAACCTGATAGGGATGTTTGGTTCGAAGCAAGTTCCAGCAGTTGGTGTAAGTCTGGGAATCGAGAGAGTATTTGCCATAATGGAGCAACAGCAGAAGGATCAGAACCAGGTGATCATAATGCTTGATATCTAACTTTTGTAGTTTTTTTGTCAAAACAGAAATATTCCTTGATTATTCTGGGTATTGAATCCCATAACAAGTTATTTTATAATCTTAACTGCCATTACATAACCGTGTCACTAATTATTTCCTAAACCATATCCTCCATCAGACAGATACTTCTGCTGTTTCTTATACTGTCTGGTTGATGACTTGATTCATCACCAGGGGGATGTGTGAGTATCTAATCTCTAGGGATATTTGCAGTTGACTTTTGCCTATTTTTTTTCTTTCTTCTTTTTGTTGCGCTGTTTTGGTGTTGAAGTGATGATAAAACTGATCTTAGTTGTTCTGTTTCCTTATTAAATTGGGAACGTCCTTGTTATATTATTACCTAGACAGATGAACCAACTGTTTTCCTTTTTATAATCTGTTGTTTTTGTTAGATGGCTCGACCAACCAAGACAGAAGTCCTAGTGAGCATATTAGGGAATGATGTAACACTAGCTGGAGAGCTAGCTGGTGAACTGTGGGATGCTGGAGTTAAAGCAGAATTCTTGGTCAACAAAAGAAGACCAAAGCACTTTGACTATGCAAAAGAATCAAGAATCCCTTGGATGATACTTGTTGGTGAGCAGGAAATAAAAGAAGGCACGGTGCAACTGAAAAGCCTCGAGTCAGGCAATGATGTAAACATAAACATCCCTAGAGAAAATTTTGTTGAGGAACTTCGGAAACGGTTAAACCCATAAGTCCCGGTGTTTGTAGCATCCTACTTGGCATGTGTTTGGAGTAAGTGTTTTCACAATGATAATGCAGCAACCCAAGTTACGTGAGATAATTTCTCTAGTTGAAGGAGTACAGGTTTTGCTAACATTTGATGTTTCATATTGATTTATCAAATTTAGTTGAGAGGATAGCTTATGAAGATATTGAGTTTGTTTTTGTCGAAAAAGATATTTTGCTGTGGAGTAGACTAATTGAACTTTGGCTCCAACCTAAAATAACTGTTCCGTTGTGGTTTATCTGTGTAAATTGTAGAACATGTATCTTTCTTTTTTAATTTTCCTCCAATACGCTTCTGGTTTTATACCCTCCATTTTAATAAATTACTTTGAATTTAAACAAATTTAAAACCCTCCATTTTTATAAATTACTTTGAATTTAAACAAATTTAAAATAAGTTGAATGAATATATTCACCGCGAGGGTAATTCCTGTGCTTATTTCTTCTGCCAATGGAGTCATTTAGTTGCTACTTTATAATTCAACATGATGTCCCAACAAACAACACACTCTTTAATATACTCTTTTATTGGTTAAAATTTACCGGATCCCACCAAATCATGTCAGCCCCATATAAATTTGGTAGGGCCTATATGAATTTTAATCAATAAAAGTGAATGTTTAAAATTGTGTTGCTAGCATAATACATTAACATTTGTGTCATGTTGCCTTATAGTTCAGAAGTCGTTCGTGCACTTCAACATTTGTGTCATGTTTGCGTATCTGAGTTCACAACATGTCGTTCATGCTGGAAAAAGAATAAATAAATTGGGAACAATTTGATTTAAAGCAACGTTTATATATGCAAATTACCATGTATACCAACTTCTATGATTTTTAGTAACGTTCTCTCATAATCATGTATAAACTAGGCGAAAACCCAAGGTTACAAAAGAATGCATGAACACTAACTGCCTCATTAAAAGCTTTTTTTTTAAAAAAAAAAAAACTGCCTCATTAAAAACCTTATTAAAAGATTTATGGTGACAGAGAAAAGAGTATATTGCAAAACAACCAAAGCGACAAGAAAGTCCATACATAGATTAATGAAATCTATATTCAGGAAGACTAATAAAAATCCACAGTGATCCTTTTATTTGGTCGAATCCCTAGTGAACTTGGAAGGGATAGAATGACACCATTGCATAGAATTCTGCTTCTCCTAACACATTTTGCTCGCGTCTAACTGAACTTCCCAAAATACCCCAGCGTGAGTTAACTCACGCAAGTGTTAATTCCAACGTAAGTTAAGTTGCGCAGATTTTAACACCTATGTTATTTAACTAACGCAGGGGTATTTTCGATATTTCAGTTGGGCGCGAGCAAAATGTGTTGGGAGAAGAGCAGTAATCCATTGCACATGCATACTACTTTCCTAAGAAACTATTTTATCAGCACAATAGTTTTCTTCTTTGTAAATGTGTGGGATAGTAATAGTAAAATTCATAATTAAAGTTAACTGCAAGCAATTAAACCAAACCATATAGTTCTTAATTTCCATAGGATGATGTTGTGATTTTTAAAAGTAGTAACAACAATTTGAGGATCAGATTCAATCCAAAGCATGTGCCAACATCTATTGTAGGCAATCTCAATAGCATGCATAACATAAAATATTTCAGCATGAAGAGAGGTATTAATATCAAGGTTGACTGCAAAACAACCCATAAAACAACAACAATACTACTTCAAAATTCCTCCACATGCAGATGTACCAAATGATTTCCTTAATCATTGAAACTATGAGATTGAGTTGAAACCGAGAAAATTAAGCATTTGAGAAAGAGGTTATTGCAACTGCAGTATAGTTTCCTGTAAGAGAAACATTAGAAATAACTCTAATTCTAGCTGCATGCAAAACCAAATAGTACCAACAATATTAACAAGAATAACATCCTTTCCTTTGCAAAGACCATCTTCTGTTGACAATTTGTAAAATGTGATGAATGGAAGTAGTATCGATGTGCATTTGAATGATGCTACTGAGCCAAGTTCATAAACTTGCAACAAAACTACATTCTTGAAATAGGTGAGTGATAGATTCCACACTACAATTGCAAAGAATCAAATACGACAATTTAAATTTCATTATGTAATAGCAACCATTACAAGTTAGTTGACAACTAGTTGGTCGACAAATCCATGTAAAAATAGCAGAACATATTTATGGAAAAAAAATATCCTTTTAATCATATCAACTGAATATATAGATTCTCTCAGAAAAAAAACCTGATTACTCATTCCGTCTTAATTTATTTTTTTAAGCACATTCCGTCTTAAATTATATGTCATTTGAAAAATCATTTATATTTTATCTTTCAAGGTTAGGCCGTGTTCAATTGTTTCATTGGAAACAACAGTTAAATCAAATGATGGGTAAGTTGAAGATATTTCATTTTAAGTTGACAAGTATAGAAATAAACACCGATCATGTCAACTTCTTTCATGTACTGTATACCACACAAAAAGAACCCAATTTATGAAATCAATGCAACACCAATGTTGAAGGGATTGAAATTAGAAGGTTACAAACCAAAAAGTAAAACTAAACATGCTTCGCATCTCAACACACAGTACCATAGGTACTATAGCTAAGTTTTGTCCTTATTTTAAACGACTAAAGAAGGAGAGTACAAATAATATAAATGAATTTTCTACAGGCTATTAATCAAGATTCATAATATCATCCAAGGACCACTACATTTTTTTCTAATGATGATAAATGATTCATGTGCAATATATGTATAAATAAATTCCATTCTTGCATATACTTGTGTATATGAAAATCTAGTCATAATCCCCGTCCCAAAAAACACTTCAAATCAAATTATAACACTCGTATTCCATTCGGCGCATTCGTGTCGATGACTTCCCGTGTTAGTAGTTGCTAATTTTTAGACTGTTTCACTGCTTCAACTTTATGTTCAAGACAAGTTCCTCTGACGCATTAGAGCTTCTATCTTTTCAACATCTTCCGGGGCGTCGACACCATGGGCCTCATGGTCAACCTTTATTACCTGCAACACCACGTCTTTACAAGTTAAAATCAAAAGTACACAACATTGATATGAATGGCCATGCTACATCAGAAGGTTACTTAAACTCAGTTATCAGCTATATGACTATGATTTTATGAGTCTATAGTAGCAATAAGCTTGGTGTAAATGTCGATACAAGACTATTTTATGAGATGTATCCTATGCTATGAAACACATAATCCAACATGAACACCGCGACGCAGTTAATGTTTTAAATCTAGACACTGGAACCGTGAGGATTAGGATTAATTTACTAACATTCTAAAAACAAAGTTATGGTTAGAATAATGACCCTGACGAAAATGAGTAGAATACTAAGAAGAATCATTTACAATGCAATCCTGACATAAATAATAAATAATCCTAATATAAGAATCATGTATTTTATAACAATCCTTGAAAAAAAAAAAGTATTCTACAGCAACTAATTAGTCAAATGATAATGAGCCTTACAAAAATTATAAGAGGCATCATTTCACCAATGGTATCAACAAGTAAAAGATCTAATCTAGAGTTGGGAGTTAGAAATGTCTGGCCAAGAGCAGATGTCTGAGCTAAAAGTTATTTTTTAATTGAACAACCTTAAGAGATGTATGACACATATATAAGATGTGTCCAAGAAGTGTCGGTGTTTGAAATGTGCCAGACACGTCAACAACACTTTGAAGAGGTATACGTGCTTCAAAGATGGCTTAGGAATCCTAAGACATTCATAAAAACAAATTTAAGGGGAACAAATTTCCTATCACTCAAAGAAAATTTGTAACTCTATTACAGTTGTGTAGAACACATCCAACTACACCTCAAAACAATATTTTTGGAAGCTTATAATTAGCCAAGTATTCCACTTGAGAAGGATTTCAAGATTACTGCGGCAGAACATGACAGTGATGATAAAAAATCTAATCCACCAGAATTGGGACTTGGGACTACATGTTCAGTTCTATAGGTAGATAATTTTTTTGGTTGGTATCATTGGTTGCTAAAGGCTATAAAGCATTTAATTGATTATCAATGAACCATCAGATGAATTGGCTCTGGATAAACCTAGGATTTGAATGATATTGATTTGACTATGAAAATGAGATTATATAAGGTCAACTGAAAGTAATCAAGTAAAAAACTGAAAGATTTGACGAGGTATAAAAAACTCGGAGTACCTTCATTTTATAGCCATTCTCAAGGACTTTAAGCTGCTCCAAATCCTCCTCAAGTTGCAATGGAGTAGGTTGAAGATCTGGGTATATCTTTAGAAACTTCGTATCATAGCTCTGGCAGATCAGTAAACAAAGAACTATTAAAAAACAAAGCAACAGATAAACTTTGAGCAATGATTGTTATCACGACCAATTAAAGGAATTTGACATTTGTACCTGAATCCCAAGATGAAGCAAATAAGGGAACTGTTGATTGACCTTCCCTGACCTGTTGCAAGTATGCAGACACTTATCCAGCTTTTTCAAATGTATACTTTAAATAAAATATTGAAAACAATTTCACAAGATGTCTGGTGATTGACAGAATAATCAAGGGTTATGTATGGAAGCTGTATTTTGGATGTCTTAAATTTGAAAGAGCGTGATAAATGATCATATAATAATTATATCACACTTAATTCATTTTTAAAAACATTTGTGTCTTCAATTTAAAAAAGAAAAGTAAGCCGTCCCCTCCAACATCATCCATCCAAACGTACCCAAAGACTCAAATTCAGAAGATTTAATTATTTCTAGCTTACTTATTGAATGGGATTAATCCTCGTGAAAAATAGATTGCATAACCACGATTATCAACCACACATTTGACTCTGTTTGTATCATGTGCATCTTCAGGCTTTAAAGCCGTAACTGCAGTGCTGAACACTGCATCTGGAGCTGCCTGTAAGGAGCAAGATAAATTACAGTATTAGTAGAATAATATACAACATTGAGATATGAATGATAATAATTCCTTTTGGCCATAACATTATGACACTTAGATGAAAAGATTCTTAACATAACCTGATGCTATTTCAAATGAGCAGTTCAAAAAAGTTGATTCACCTGTTACTTAAGAGTGAAAGTGCACATAATTACAACTTAAAGCAAATAATCATTAATGTTTTGCTCGTAAACTTTTTTTTTTGTGGTATGAAAAGAATTTATTTTTTTATTTTTTTTATCAAATCTTACCTGCAAAGCTTTGACAACACCGTCTATTATTTCAGGTTCAATAAGTGGCTCGTCACCCTGTATGTTTACAACTATATCATATTTTCTCCCAAGCTTCTGTAGGGCTTCATTGCAGCGCTCAGTACCTAATATACAAAACATAGTGTGTTAAAACATGCTGTAGAAAAGTAGTGAATAGCTAAAATGCTGCTGATACGCTTACCATTTCGACAAGACTCTGATGTCATTATGACATCTGCACCGAATTTCCGACAGCAGTCAGCAATCTTTTCATCATCAGTTGCCACAACTAGAACCAAAGAAAATTACCAATTAGAGCTCAAAGAAGCAAACCAGATATACACACGCCCATTAAGCAAATACTAAAATGTGAAACTGTATATTTTGTTGTTGAAAAAACAGTAGAATCCTAGTAGCTGTAACAATTAAAGGTAAATAGTAAATAGGCAAATATTCCAACAAATATGATACATCAATCGGCGTGCATACAGAACCACAGTCCAAACCAAATCAAGTGAAATGAAATGCAAGCAGTTTACTCATCCAGTTATAGTTATAAACGGGCACGTCTATAAATTTTTTCGCTCTGCTCAAATATGCCCCTCAGAAGCAACACATGTTGGACATGCATTTGAAAACAGATATTAAACTGTGGTTTACTCTTGAAGCAAAACTCTCCGTATATCATATTTAGGATTTTACAGCCAAGTGCATGAAATAGTGTGTGGTCCTAGATTCATATTTAGAGGCACGTATCCCTATGTCATTCTCAGAGATTATTCCAAGTCAAGTTCATATATTAAAGTTATTTAAGCCAGATTGAAGGAAGATCATACTGATAGACCTACCTAGATGATCCAATGAAGCTGCCAGCTTTGCGCTTTCCCATGTTCTCTGTAAAATTCAGCTCATTGTAGGTAAAACACAACATTATTTTATCATAAGAGACAACCAACTTTTGACAAGAAAAAGTGTCGGGAATAGTTTAATATGTTAACAAGTCATACTGAAAGTTTCTATTTCTAATCAACTATAAAATGTAAAAACCAAGTATTTAGTAGTGTATGTTTGATTGAGATTCCGGAATCCCCCAACAATCATTTCATTTCAGTTCAATGGATTTGATGAAAATCTGTTGCTACAGTAACATATTGTTTGGTTACAAAATTGTGTGCAGCAAAATTTATTTTGATGTAAGCAACAATTTCTACCATTTCCTATTTTCCTTTGAGCAAAACTGATTATGGGTGGGATCCACAAAATCCTTTATACTTTACCATCCAAACAAAATCAGTTCTTTCAAACTCACTTAACCTCACTTTACCATCAACTTTTTTAACCTCACTCATTTTAAAGTGAACTTTTAAACATCAATACTATCAAAATAAAACAAACAGACTATTAGCTTAGTTGTGATAGAATAACACAACTGCAAGATGTTGGCAAAAAAGCCACCACTACAATACGCCATTGCGCCACCATGGCCGCTATTTGATGATAGTGGATGAAATAGATAAGTATAGGAATCTTACTTAGGGTGATCAAGACAGAGTTCAGCTGGAAAAAAAGAATGATGATGGTCTTGGACTCTGTATGAATTTATGAGTTTTCTGTGTTTTATGAGTTTTTGGTTTTTTAGTATAAAAAAGGATGATGGTGGTAGCATTTTCAAACATAAAGGACTTAATCGGGGAAAAAAGAAGATAAAGGACTAATGTTACCTGAAATTAAGTTAAAGAACTATCAGTGTAATTTTTCCAATATCATATAGAGAATAATGAATTTTAGACAGATTGATGGGTTCCCAATGCCGGTCCGTTTTTGGAGTAATTAGCCAACTAATTATCAGTTCCTTGAGGAACCAAATTAGAGTGATGTTTCCCCCATAAGCTGCAAATCTAGACGATTGCTTAGCTTGGAGCCGCTCCAATGAAGGCAGTTTTTCTACATCTTGTTCCTGTAATTCCCTTAGGAGCAACAATGTCCATCTTTACAAAATAGTATTCTTGGAAACATATAAATTAAGAGGGGCAGGAATGCAATCATGGGTTTCTTTAGAAGGCTAGTGATGAAACACTCTTAAAAAGTAAGCCATTTTATAGGAGGAGAATGAACATAATCCTTAATGCTTGCTAAGTTCCCACCCCGTGGAAGACAATTTCCATAATTTTCAAGTCTGCAAGAAAGTTAAGGATGCTTTAGTAGGAAGCAGATTTTCAGTATTTTTTTTTTCTCTGGGTAGCTTTGGCAGATGTGGGCATATGAAAATCTCCTCGACACTTCAGAAGAAACTAGTACAAGTTGGAAGATTGTATTTAATACGATGAAGAATCAAGTATGGAGAATGCACAATGAATCACTCTTCAATGAAGAGCAACCAGATGCTAGATCTTTGTCAGAAGGGAGTAATATGATGGTAGAGGCCTTTATTCTGAGTGGGAGCACCTTTGCATATGGAAGATTCATAATACGACTAGTACAGGGGAGATGATGGTTCGTTGGGAACCATCAAATCCTAGGGAAGTGACTTTTGAATTGTGATGGTGCAGCCTCAAATCATGGACACCATGCAGCATGTAGGGGCATGATTAGAGATGACAAAGGTTATTTCGTTGTCGGGTTTGCTTCACAGTTAGCCAGTTAGGTACAGCTGTACTAACTCTTAGTGTTGCAGTATTTATGGACCATCATTCGTGGATCAAAATTGCTTAGGATAGGGGTTTCCATAATGTAACGGTTCTCTCTAACTCCAAGCCAAGATGGCAGCATAGGTGATTACAAAATGGATTTTTTTTTTGTCTAAGTCATTAATGAGGTGTTTTTTCTGGTAATAATTAATGACATTTATTCAAAGGAAGAGTTACAAATATTGGATTCAAATATTAGAGGAGACCAACCAAGAAGCAAATGTGATGACAAAACATGGTCTCACCTTTGAAAATCAACTTAGCAGTCTTATGAAAAATGAACTCAAAATAAAAATAGTAGACAATCATTTTGATCATTGTCATTGAATATGTCGAGCATTGTTGCTTTTATTGGGAAGATGAGTTTATAAAGTAGACACCCCTCTCCTTACCTTACAAACCGGTTTTGTAAAGATGAGTTAGACCCACGCCCAACTAAAAAACTTAATATTCTAAGAATTTGCAGTGCGACTCTTTAAAAACTCTCATTACAAATCCGGTTTATGAGGTGAGGACTGTCCTCGCTTATTCAGAAACAAATCACGATCTCAACTAAACTAAACAAATTAAAAAAAAATAAAAATAAAGAAGTTGAAATCAGGATTTTGTAGAGAGAGGAGGAAGTGACAGACCTGAATCATAGGCTTGCCAAGAATATGAACGAGAGGCTTTCCTTGGAACCTGGATGAAGCAAATCTCGCAGGTATAATGCCTACGACTCGGCTACGGAATTTATTGAATCGATTCAGATAAGCGCGAGCACCAGCTGCAGCTGCAATTGAAACAACTCCAACCAAAATGCCATGGATGATCCATGCCTTTGAGTTGTTGGAAGAAGACGACGAATCTGAGGAACAAATTGTCATGGCAGAAGGAAGAGAATCGCTTCAGATCAGAACATGTTTTACCATATCAGAACATCAACAAAACTGGATCCACAAGCAAGAGAAAAATAATTAATTAATTTAATAATAAAAAACACGTATGTCAATATTAACCAAATATTTTAGCGTCAGAGAATATTTTGAATAACAAATGCAGTAACTATTTTGAAATTTCGATATATTGAGTAACTAACTATTGCTACACATAAAGATAAAAAAAAACCCAAAACAAGAACGGGTTGGAAACTGACCCGAACACTGTTACGGCGGAGACACCGGAACTAATGCCTCAAAATCTAAGCCTGAAAAGCTTAGCAACAAGAAAGGGTCAGAACTTGACCCAAAAACTTTTGCGGCGGCCGATGGAAGTGAAGGTGAGAGCTGAATCTGAGAGTTTTTATTTAATTTGATTTGTAATTAATCTTGTAATGAACCTATGCCCCAAAATATACAGCTAAATATGAACTAAGGCATTCTCAACTATTCTTTCGAAAAAGTATTCTTATATATACTATCCCAAATGCTCACGTCACTTGAATGAATAAGAGAAATGGGTTGTAATCACAAGCAACCATTCAATTTAAATAAATCTCATCGTTTATTTAAATAAATTGAGCGACCGTGCATTCGACATAATTATCCAATACTTTCTTCGTTTCTTAAAAAAAAATTGTTCTTATTCAACTGTCATTTATTTTTAAAGTTCAATGTAACATTAAATGTTGTTTTATCAATATTATTCTTAGTTATTTATTATGGAGAGAAAACTATATAAAGTGGGACATTAAATAAACAAGACTATTCTAGTAAAAATATAAATTAGGCTAAATTGCATTTTTCGTCTCCTAAATTTTAAAATGTTAAGTGATTTTAGTTCCTTATTAAAAAATGGCAATTTTGGCCCCTTTCGTCCCAAAATTGCTGAAAAGACGCCACGTGTCCCAAAATAGGAGTCATAATCACAACTTTTTGAGAAGATAAGGGGTCAAAAGATCATATTTATCTTATGTTAGGGGTCAAAAGAGCATATTTCCGTAAACATGGGGTCACTTTTGCCATTTTTTTAATTGGGGGTCAAAATCACAACATTTTGAAACTTAGGAGGCAAAAAATGCAGTTTAACCATAAATTATTGTATTCAAAGTAGTAATATTTATTTATTGTCTAGGTTTGTGTAAAATATCAAAAAGTGACAATTAAAAAGCAGAGGTAGTACTTAAAAGTTCAATATAACTTACTCCAATTCTTCAAGTGTAAGAGCAATTAGTTTACTCTTCTATTTTTCTTACACTCTTATAACTTGTCCCTTTCATTCACATGTTCAATTACTTGGGTGGCATTGTGGTCGGTGACATTGACCAACCACAATGTCACAAGTGTACAAAAAAACAAAAAAACTTTGCAAAAGAGAAAAAAGAAAGCTATTTGTGACATTGTGGTTGACCAATGTCACCAACCACAATGTAACCCAAGTGCTACCCGTTCATGAATATATAGTTCGCTAAAAAATGCACATAAATAGCCACACAATTTTTAATGATTACACGTTTGTCTATTCATCTCCAACTCTCCTTGCTTGCACGCCTATCTAAAATTGTTCGCTTACACATGCACACGTTGAGCCACAAACCCTTTAATTATTGCACTCTTATTTATTTATCTCATATATTCATTGCTTGCACGCTTATCTACTATTGTTCACTCATAAAGGCACACATAGAGTCACACAACCTTTAATGGTTTGCACGCCTATCTATTCATCTCATATACTCATTACTTGCACGTCTATCTAAATGGTACGCTAACAAATGCATACGTTATGCCACACAACTTTTAATGCTTGCACGATTATCTACAACAGTTCACTCATAAATGAACATATTGAGCCACCCAACTTTTGATGATTGCATGCCTATATATTCAAGTTTATACTCTTTTAGTGCACCCATATCTACCATGCTAATAGACATACCTACAATTTTGTCTATCTCACAACATTTAACATGTGCATTATAATAGACATACTACTTTATTGAGCCACAAAAATTTAATGATTGCACGTCTACCATTCATTGAGCCACACAATAAACTCTTTCATCCAAAAGACACATGTAAACCAATGTAACCCAGTTGTCATAGTTTAGACTATAAACACCATCAAGCTCACACTATCCATGCGTAATCACATAACCTCCCATCTTTCTTTTCAGCCAAAACTTTAAATTCATTATAGGCGGCATCATTCAATACGACAAATCACCTAATCTCAATACCAAAATTTGCAGCAAATATAGAAGGAATGATTACAACATGCTATTAATAAAAAAATGAAATAAGATTAGAACAAAAAAAATCATACATTTTTACATAACAATGATCGAGTGTAAGAATATAAAAATAATGCCTCATCAGGATTAAACTCGATACAAAAAGTATGAAATTTAATTCGAGTAATATCAATCTAACTATCATCGCAAGTAGCAACAACATACCAATAAACTTGCAATGTACAATTAAAAACATGTTAAAAGAAAGTAATTAGTCAAACAAATTAAAATGGTAATGTATAGGCAGCAAGAACAAATCCAATACAATAATGATTTCACTAAGTTGATTTTTATTTTTTGTTGGTAATTCTTTTGCAGTTTATTGGAACATGTAAGGATCCTCTAATGGTGATAGTTACATAACTATTATCAAGGATGTCATTAAGAAAAATATTTAATGGGTATCTGTCCTAAACCATTAGACCTTCATGTGGCTATAAACTTTGCTAACGGGATTATACATATAGATATATAACATGGTATTATTTGTCATGTGTAGTATATATTTTATGTTGATGTAACATTATGGATTTCATGGCTAATGACTCGATTTTTATCAAAATTATATATGCGATCATCTCTTTAATTAATAGGTGTAACTTTATGACTATCTCAAGTCTAACTCCAAATTCATTATAGACAACGTCATTCAAGACCACGATTTGTCTCGGCTTAAGACCAAAATCATCAACCAACTACGAGGGAATGACAACATCATCCTATTAATTAAAAAACAGATATCACATTAGAACAAAAAAAAATCATACATTTTTACAAAATAAATTAAATGATCAATATGAAACTTAATACTAAATTATACCTTTTTTGGATTAAACTCAATACAAAAAGAACGAAATTTAAGTCCAACAATATTAAACTACCTCTCATTGCCACCAACAATAGCACAATAGCAGACCAATCAAGTTCAGCTATACAATATGAAAATGTTTAAAAGAAGTCATTGATCAATTAATGTGTCTTTTATAATGGAAGAAGAATATTATAAAAACCAAAGGAAATAAAAATAGCAACCGAACAACATAATAAAATAAAGAGGAAGGACACCTAATAACAAATTGATGTGTGTTTTATGATGTAAGAAGAATAGCCTATAGCAGAAGAACATTAGCATAATGTTCAATTTATTCATTTGAAACATAAAAGAATAGTAGAAGAACAATGTGTGTTTGGGTATATATACACACGCACACACACATAGATAGAAGGATGGCCATACATAAAGCTTCTTGCATGGGAAAATACACACTCATTTATCACATAGATGGAAAGTGAGAGGGTTTATTCATGGCAGTTTGGAGGTTAGAGTTTTGGGGGGAATTCAAATATCAAATTAGTTTGGTAATGTGTGCAATTAAGTGGCAATGAATTATGGCTAACCAAGTGAAGGTTGTCGCCCAAAACATTAGGTTTTGGGTTTTCGAGGGTTGTTTGAAGTGTTAACAAAGATTAGAAATAAGTATGATATGATGTGACTAATTTTTAAGCTATCAAATACACCACTTCACACACAACTCTAGCACTGGAAAAAGCAATGAGTACCGACGCATTATATGCAACTGCATAAGCACTACGCGATGAGTTGCTCTAAGAAGACAATACTTGGATTTTTTAGGGTCATCTTAGTTCTTTTATTACAAGAATTTTCTCGTCTCCCCTCACTTTATATTTTATCTTTTGATGGTGAAAATATTTTCTATTTAAAAAATATTCATATGTATTTATTTCACTAACTGAATTTAGAAGATTGGATCATGTCAATCATAAATCATTCATCAACTTAATTTGTTCTATGTATCACAAATCAACTTAACTTAAAATCTCAAAAAAAAAAACTTAGTGTTAGTGTTGGTGTGTCCTGTGTCTGTTTTTATAGGCGTTTTGTAATCTTTACTTTAGATTTTTTTTAATTGATTACTTTCATAATGTTATAGCGTAATCTCATTGTAGATGCGTTCCATGAAATGTACTACTCTGCAAAGATAATATAAATGAATTTTCTACAAGCTCTTGGAGCATCTGCATTTTTGGTTCTACACGTTGTTCTTACAACACAAGAACACATAATTTTGTTCTAGGCATTGGAGGAAAGTGATCTGGAAGGCAGGTTGGAGAATGGTTCCCGTAGGGGAACACATTCTTGCTGGTGTTATGTCAGACAAAACAAACAACAAAGGAGAGAGAAAAGAGCAAAATAAAAGAAAAAACACAAAAATAAGGAATATATTGCAAAATAAAGAAGAAGGAAACCGTGACGAGGTTAATAAAATAATTCTCATCAGAGGTCTTATCTTCCATAGATCTACTTCAATCATTCATATATGAACTCACATGAGGGATAAGGGTAGTTGGGGATGAAGACCAATAGAGGTGGGATGTGAGTTTGTTGTATGAGGGTGGATGGATCATGTGGGATGAGAAGAAACGAGGATGGGGAGTGTGGGAGAGTGAGTGGCGCTGGAAGAAGAGAAAACATGAGAATTAGGATTAAGTTTTGAAAACTAAATCCCTTCTTTGAGAAAATTCATGATGATTATTTCAGATTGAGGGTTGATGCAGTTGGAAGAAGGGGTCTTTCACCATTGCAAAGTGCACTGCTACTATTTGTATTTTGGCATATGGTTCACCGGCTAACAATGTAGATGACTATGTTTAAATTGGTGAAAGCCCTATAGTGGAGTGCTTAGAGAGATTTGTAACAGGTATAAATGCAATATTTGAGGCTGAGTATTTGAGAAGGCCTAACAACCAAAACCAAGAACGCCTGCTACAACTAGCGGAGGCACGCGACTTTCATGGTATGTTAGGTCCATCGATTGTATGCATTGGGAATGGAAAAATTGTCCAGTTGCGTGGATATATCAATATTGTCGAGATGATGATGGAAAACCCGCAATCATGCTTGAAGTTGTGACATCCCAAGACTTATGGTTATTGCATGCCTTTTTTTTTTTTTTTTTGCATTAATGGTTCAAACAATGACATTAACATGTTAACCAATCTAATGTGTTTAACAATGTTTTGTCGGGAGAAGCTTGGACATTACAATACATGGTTGATAAGTGCTCAAAAATAATATAATTCTTGTGTTAAAATTAGGCATTTTAGTGACTTGTTCTGCAAGTTATCTAAGGAAAAGCTATCAATTGTTGTACTTTTTACCATTTATGCTTTACATGCCTTATTCTACCCAATTGATGTAGGAAATGACAAGCAAGGAACAAGAAAGAAGCTCTTGAACCAAAGTATGCACCCTTGAAGTGACCTCAGCTCGCTTAAGCGTGCAAGTTCCAGAGAGTAGCTTAGTTGTACGTTTCATGTACGCTTGCTGCAAAACAACTGCACACTTGAAGCGACCTCAGCTCGCTTAAGCGTGCAAATTCTAGAGAGCACCAGACATCTCTCAAGCGTGCAAGTTCTAGAGAGCACCAGACCTCAGCTCGCTTATGGCACGCTTAAGCGAAGTTCTTCATCTGCAGTGGATAAGGCCCACGTGGCAGCTTCTCTGTGGCCAACGGAAGATTTTCATGTCGTTCGCTTAAAGCGGCCTCAGCTCGCTTAAGCGAACGAGCACGATTTTTGCCCATATAAATAGTTTTATCTACTCTTTCCAGAGGAGCTATCACTGTTTTATTGCAATTTTCTGGTTTTAGAGAGAGAACTAGGGCTTTTCTAGAGAGAGAAACACAAAGCAAGGTTGTTAGGAGTAGATTCTTACCAAGATTTGTTGAGACACTATGAATCTTAGCATGGAATCTTCATCTTTCTTTCATCTTTTGCCAAGCTTGCATAGACATATGTAGCTACATCTACCCTTGTGAGTTTTGAGGTATTTAAACAAGCTATTATGTAAACTCTTGATCATTTAATATATGGTTCTAGCTTATTTATTCAATATTGTTATTACTCTTGCATTTAAAGCTTATTTAAGATTTGAAATGTTATTGAAAAATACTTTTGGATCTAGGGTTAGAATAATAATCTATCTAAGTTTTTATTTTAGACATAGGGTTTAATCTTTGATAATCACTTTGTAATTAGAAACTTAATGCTTTTAGATCGTTTGATAGATTTGGAAATCGTCGATTAAACGATCCGAATGAATTCATGAAGTTATTTAGACATAAATAATGATTGAAATCATGACATTATTTAGACATGAATAATGTTGTTAAGTGATTGTGATAATATCGTTTAAAAAGATAGAATCCGTTATTTGATCGTGAGATTGCAGTTGTTACGCTTGGTTGAGTATCTCTAACCCCAAGCGAAATAGCCCTATCTCGTTTCTGTTTATTTTTTTATGTCAAATAGTTAAAATAGTTTTAAACAAACAAACATTTATACCGAAATACTTAATATGATAAATGTCATACCCCAATTTTTGACCTGAGGTCTTACATTCATACACTGTTTGATCCTGAATAGTCTCTGACTTCTCAGTTAAAAATTCGGCTGAGAGGTATTTTAAA
>Ga0315915_1000996_pt1 | contig 32756 bp, 23 predicted proteins | sample MpolbnodulesMG_FD_207738 | JGI IMG/M metagenome (GOLD analysis project Ga0315915, IMG submission 207738) | Medicago polymorpha root nodule microbial communities from Los Angeles, California, United States - branched nodules | ecosystem: Host-associated > Plants > Roots > Nodule | place: USA... | reverse complement strand
TGGTTCATTTCTTTGATTTCTTGTGGAAAATTTGGTGTTTATGATTTATTTCTCTGATTTAATGTTGAAAACTATGTTTTTATTTTCTATATGATTTCATGTTGAAAAATATGTTTTAGGGTTCATTTCTGTATGTCATGTTAAAACATTTTAATTATTGATATTAATTCATGTTGAAAATCTTGTGTTTATTTGATTTGATTTCATGTTTAATTATTTATCTGTTTATTTTATTTTTGAGTTTTGATCTTACTGTGTTGATGTGATGAATGTTGTTTAGGGGGAGGAAGGAAAGGAGGATTACATTGCTAAGATTGTGGAGATATTTGAAACTCCTGATGAAGAACAATATTTTACTGCTCAATGGTTTTACAGAGCCGAAGACACGGTAAAGAACGAATTTTAACTCTTTCGTGTTTTGGTTTGTTTAGCTGTTTAGGGCTATTGTTGATTTTGGTGATTTGAATGTGTGTGCAGGTGATTAAGGACCATGGGGATCTGGTTGACAAAAAGAGGATTTTCATATCTGATGTAAAAGATGAAAATCCTTTAGATTGTTTAGTTAAGAAAGTTAACATTGTACAAATTTCTCCTGATGTAAGTGCTTTGTGTAGTTCTTTTGCTGTATAGCTTATAATTTTGCATTATAATGTTCAGAGTTTTGAAATATGTTGATTTTATATACTACAGGCTGCAAAAGAGAAGAAAATTCCTCCTTGTGAATTCTATTTTGACATGAAGTACACTGTGCCATATCTAACTTTTTCAAATGTTGACAATGGTATGATTTCATAATTTAACTGATGATTTGTTGTTTCTTGCATGTAACTTTGCTGAACTTTTTTTTTATGTTGATTGTGGCTTACCCTGATTGATACAGCTGCCAAAATAGAAAGTGAGACTTCAACACTTTCAAATGAATCTGGGTCCAATGTCCATGCAGCTGATAAACATGCGGTTAAAGAAAAATCAAGTCAAATTAAAGAATGTAATAGGCCTGAGTGGACTTTACTGGATTTGTATTCTGGGTGTGGAGCTATGTCCACTGGCCTTTGCTTTGGAGCATCTATTTCTGGCATTAAGCTTGTCACGGTATTTAGACTAATTTGCATAATGTTTCTTTGGTTCATTTTAACTTTGCTTGTAAAGAATATCTTTACTGATTTTATAATGTTGTTTGACTTGAAGAGATGGGCCGTGGATATAAATGAATATGCATGTGAGAGTCTCAAGCTGAATCACCCAGAAACTCATGTACGTTTTGGTGTTATTCTGTAGTAGATGCTTGTCATTGTAAATTTTTTTCATAGTTCTTCATTATTATTCTTATTAACATGCATGTCTTGCTTTCCAAAATGTCAAATTCAGGTGAGGAATGAACCCACAGAAGACTTTTTAAGTCTACTGAAAGAGTGGGCTAAACTCTGTGAGAAGTTTGTACTGAATGGAGCAGAAAGTACAGATTCTGATTTGAATGCTGGTGAAGAAGTTGGTGAAGAAGCTGATGATGAAGCTACAGATAATTCACCTGACTCTGAGGTATTTGAGGTTGAAAGACTACTCTCTATTTGCTATGGCGATCCCAACGAAGATGAAAAACCAGGACTGTATTTTAGAGTAGGTTTTCTTGCCTTATAACTTTATCTTGTGTAATTAATTTTTCAGCTAGAGGTCATTATTTTTTATGCCATAAATTTATAATCTTTCAGGTGCAGTGGAAGGGTTACGATTCCAGTTATGATACATGGGAGCCCATTGAGGGCTTGAGGTATATTCCACTTAGATTTGCTGTTACTTAAGGCTTATAGCTAATTATATGCTAGATTCTAACTGTGATTATTATTTAACAGCGAGTGCAAAGATGCTATGAAAGATTTTGTTATAAATGGATATAAGGAAAAGATATTGCCTCTTCCTGTAAGTCTCACCACTCCTCATTATTGACTTGTACTCAACCCCTTCTTTCACCTCTAATGGTTTATCAACTCTCTGTTATTCATTAAAACGATCTGTACTACTTTATGCTTGTCCAGGGCCAAGCTGATTTTATTTGTGGTGGGCCACCTTGTCAGGGTGTTAGTGGTTTCAATCGCTTCAGGAACAAAAATGCTCCATTGGAGGATGAAAAAAATAAGCAATTAATTGTTTACATGGACATTATCAATTTCTTGAAGCCTAAGTATGTTCTGATGGAGAATGTTGTTGACATCTTGAAATTTGCCGGTGGATTTCTGGGGCGTTATGCTGTAGGCCGTCTAGTGGCCATGAATTATCAAGCTCGAATGGGAATGATGGCTGCAGGGTCATATGGCCTCCCTCAATTTCGGATGCGTGTTTTTCTTTGGGGAGCTCTAGCTACTGAAGTAAAGCTATTGCTTAGTACTAGATTTTTATTTTGTTGTGTTATTCAAGTTACTCTCTAAATGTTTTAAAATGGAAAGTTAATGATTTATTGACTTTTGTGTTTGTAGAAATTACCCTCATATCCGTTACCAACTCATGAGGTTGAATCCAGATCAGTCATCCCCACCGAGTTTGAAGTAAGAAATGATAGAAATAGAGATGTTTGTGCCCTTTTCTTAGATAAGGAACCCATGTTGTGATTGTAAAGTTCTAATCAATGTGATTTGGGTACTTTCATAATGCAGGCAATTACAGTTGCATATTCCACTAATGAAAAGTGTCAGCTAGCCAAGGCATTATACCTTGGGGACGCAGTTGAGGATCTCCCACCGGTATGTTGATTTTGTTCACAAATACATTTTTAATATAGTTTGTCTGATTCTTATAAGAAATTTATTTCATTTCTTTCGTCGGTTTTCTTTTATCAAACAGGTTGAAAATGATGATAGCGATGATGAAAAGAGCTATGGGACTACTCCTCGTACTGATTTTCAAAAATATATCAGATTAAAGAGAAGTGGTATGTTTTGTATTGATTTGAGTTTTGAATTATTCTTGGTTGTTTGCTTTTTTGGTACTCTGTCATTGCAATGAAAGATGTCAGTGGTTTTTTTATGAATGAATGATTCATATTTCAATGTGTTTAAATTAAATATCTTTTGGTACTCTGTCATTGCAATGAAAGATGTCAGCGGTTTTTTTATGAATGAATGTTTCATATTTCAATGTGTTCAAATTAAATATCAAGCTCACTTGGAGTAAGATTCATACAATCTCTATTTATCAGCTAAAATGTACTGGCCGCATATATATGAACTGCATTTTGTCTTACTCCGGTCTTTTTTATAACTAGAATTGTATATTTGGTCATTGCATGTTGTTACATGTCACATGGTTGGAAAATTTGTCTTGCTTCCTTCATCATTAACTTGAATTGGTTTTGAATCTTATGTTTTCTACTCCAGAGATGGTGAATTATTCGGCTGACTCTCAAAGTGCTCCAAGTGGTATGCTGTATGATCATAGGCCTTTGAAATTAAACACCGATGACTATGAGAGAGTTTGCCACATTCCAAAGGAAAAGGTTCCATATCTTGAATTGATATTATGTACTGTTATTTTATCTTTGTTGCTCCATGTAGATTCTAATTGTGCTTGCTTGCCTTTTTAGGGGGCAAACTTCAGGGACCTCAAGGGTGTTCTTGTTAAAGGGAATAAGGTGGAATGGGACCCGTCTGTTAAAAGAGTGTATCTAAAATCTGGAAAGCCTTTGGTACTAATTCTGTCTTGTCTTAGGGACACATTTATTTTGAAGTTAGTTCTTTGTTGACCACAACCTTTTTTTTCCACATAGGTTCCAGATTATGCTATGACATTTGTTCACGGGACCTCCTCTAAGTATGTATATATGTACATCTATTTTATGTCATCATATTTTATGTTTATTTCATCTATATCAAAGTTCTTATGTATCTGCTGAATACAACAGGCCATTTGGTCGACTTTGGTGGGACGAAATTGTGTCCACTGTTGTAACAAGGGCCGAGCCTCATAACCAGGTTGTTATTCGAAGTTGTGTACATTATTTTTTGTAAAACTAATGCCACTTATGCTATCCTCCCATTTCCAAACCTCTTCAAAACAATGTTGTATTTGAGAAATGTTATCGACCTTAGGATGATCATGTTAGCATTTTTTTTCAATTAAACTCATCTGACCATGTTCTTTGTTTGGACTTGTTGTGTAAGTGGCAGTACTTATTTCGATTGTTTTCTTTTTCATTTATGATTATGCATTTTCTCAATCCTACGTTATTCCATTTCTAGGCTCTTCTCCATCCAGACCAAGACAGAGTTCTTAGCATTCGAGAGAATGCAAGGCTACAAGGATTTCCAGACTGCTATAAGCTTTGTGGCCCTGTCAAACAGAGGTATGCGTTTGAACTGGTATCTTGAGACAGTAACATTTTCTATCTTTCAGTATAATTTTTTTTTTCTTTCCATTATTATGTATAGCATGGCACTGAATAGTTCCATCTTTGATGCAGGTACATGCAAGTTGGAAATGCAGTTGCTGTTCCTGTTGCCCTTGCCCTTGGATACACATTAGGTTTAGCAATTCTAGGACTCTCCGATGACAGTCCTTTGACAACTCTCCCCTTTAAGTACCCAAGTTGTCTAGCTCGTCCTTTAGATGTAGTCGATGATGATGGTTCAAGTTGATCTTGTCCTCATTAATCCATGTCTTTTCCACCGTTATCTTGATTTTAATTTTAATTTTTAAGCCAATAATATTCAGGGCCTGGAATTGTATGAATGAATGTTTGCACAACTGATGATTATGCAAGATTCTGAAAACATAAAATATGGCAAATGGGAATGTTAAAAAACTGATTGATTTAATGACAATCAAAGTTATTTGTATGTCAACTTTTATTCATATCATGTTATCATCAACTCCTATATTATTTTTCTTGTTAAATTGAAAGTATTAACTATTAAATTTGGTTTAGGAAACAGAACACAAGCTCATATTTTTACGTCAGGCCTTGCCTTTGTATTACAGCTTCATATGTTAAAATTAGGAAATTATGGTATAACTTGTATGCCTTTTTGCGCATCATATCATAAGTTTTGTTAAGTTTGGCTAAGGGTACAAAAGATAAAGAGGGCTTTTGCCCCAAAAAAGGAAGAGAGAAAAAAACTACTCTGAAATTAAACAAGGGATATATAATCTTATTACATCAGCTTTAAGCATATGATCAAATTGTGTCAGACATGGAGCACCCATAGTTCACTATAACATCCACACTCTAGTTTGCTTGAACTTGGTACTCCAACTGTCCTTAATTTTGTCTTTTTATGTTTGTCCCAAAACTTTGGTTCCACTAGAAACCAAAAAACAAATAGATATTTTATCTTTTGTATCCTTACAAAAACCAAAATATTCACAAAAACCATTATATTAGTTTCTATATTTGTAAGTTATTCTCAAATTGATCTCCAACTCTAAATATTTTAAATCAATTTAATAAAAAAGAACAATTTGGTCTAACATTCTTAGTCTACCTATGAATTAATGTACAATTATGAATATTGAAAATGAAAATATTCATAATTTTCTCAAATACTATCATAAATAAATATTGAGTTTCATGTCATGATTCTAATTTGTAAGTTGTAGGTTTTAGATCACGGTGATCACGAGCTTTTCATTCGAGGAAATTGGAAATTCATTTCTTACAGAAAATTGATGAACACTTGAAATTAGTAAAGAAAGTTAAATCTGGAGTTTCAAACACTTTTTTTTGTTGATCACATCTTGAATTTTGAAATGCAGATGGAGGAAGATCGAATCAGCTCACTGTCAGATGAAATCATATGCCACATTCTCTCATTTCTCGAAACAGAAGATGCTTTTACCACAAGCCTCCTTTCAAAAAGATGGAATCTACTCTGGCTCTTAGTTCCCACTCTTGATCTTCATGAATATCGCATGTTCCCATATTATTCCGTATCACTATTTCCAAAGTTGGTATTTGCAGCCATTTTCAAACGAAGTGTGAACCAACCCATCAAAAAGTTGCGCCTAAGTGTAGGGAGTTACGATGAACAACATCTTGAAAAAATTTCACTATTGGACTATGATATTGAGTCATGGTTAACCGGTGCAGCAGAACATAAATTGGAGCATCTTGAATTCGATTTTATCATTGACCATTATTTGCCTTGTTGCATTTTTAGTTTTAGAAACCTCGTGGTTCTCAAATTGAAAGACTTAACCATATCTACTGCTTCTCATGTTGACTTTCCCTTACTCAAAACCCTACATTTATACCATGTTGATTTTGATCATCGTTGGTTTGTTTTTAAACTTTTTAGTGGCTGTCCAATACTTGAGGATTTTGAAGCAAAACTTTTATATATTTACTGCAGCATAAACATGTCAACTTCCCCTGATCAAGTGCTTAAATGTTTACCCAAGTTGGTTAGGGCAAAACTTTCAGACTTATCTGAAGATTTTCCTTTGGAACAATTTTGTAGTGTTGAATCGCTTCACTTGGATCAGGTAACATATGTGCTTAATTAATTTGTTATTTATTTCTTTGGTGAGAACTTATTATTTATTTCTAATTTAACTGTATAATGTCACTGTTAGTTGTTAAACTCTTTTCTAATAAGAAACGTGATTGATATGTATTTTGTTTTGGTTCTTTGCTTTGTGAAAATTCTACCCTGACTTCTAACAGCTAATCTTTCTTCATATTCTAGGTGGAGTACTGTGATGATTTGTTTCCTACTTTTAATAATTTGACCCAACTGGTGCTTGTTTATTTGGATAGTTGGCAATCCTTATTCGACATTCTCAACCATTGCCCTATAAGCTTCAAAAGCTTGAACTTGACCGGGTTTGTTAAGTTTATATATGGTTTATCTTTTTATAACACACTATTAGAAATTGGGTTGACCCAAACTCCACCCTACAAAGATAAGGTGAGAAATTTCCTCGTCTCATTCAGTGTCTTAACACACATCTTTATGTTTTTTGTGTGCATTATTAACAGGTGAACTTAAGGGCTAGAGAATATGACTTAGAAAATTGGGTGGACCGAGATTTTGTTCCGCAATGCCTTTCATTACACCTTACAACTTGCAATATTTTCAACTACTATGGTGATCAAGAAGGTGAGCTTCTGCTAACAAGGTATATCTTGAAGAATGCGAAAGTTTTACAAACCATGACAATTTGGAACAAAAGATGGGCCAAAATAAAAGAAAAATTATCCTCATGCCCAAGGGCCTCTGCAACATGTAAAGTTGCCATTAATGATGCTCCAATCTTCTCCCGTCGTCCCTTAATATAAGTGTCTTCTAGCTTCTTGTCATTTTATTTGCTTCCAACTTGCAACCGCTAGAATTAGTGGCTTGAACTAGAATTTTAATGGTCACAGAAAAGCATATAGTATTTGCTTACCTATTTTTATTTACCACATTGATCCATTTTGCGACTAATTTCTGTGATAAATTCTGATTTGATGCATATCCATATGGTAGGAGGGTACAATTGTTGCCTAGAAAATAGGAGGGTGCAATTGTAAATAGTGTCCTGCTTTTGCGAAGAAGCACAAACAAAGATTAAACAAAGTAGTTGTATTCTCAAAGGATTTCTTATTTACCATCTGTCTTGTCTTTTGATAATATTTTGACTGTCACACAAAAAAGGATTTAGTTCTAAATGATATTTTTCAAGACTTGGTTTATTTACATGATATAATAGGGTTTTGATCCATGTACTTGACCTTCACTAACAGGATAAGGTTTTGCTATTAGTGTTAGGTTCTGGATTGCATGTATCCGTGTCTCAACCAAATTTGACTAAAAAAAATAATTTCTTTAATGAAATAGTATTGTATTTAACGTTAACTAATACAGATTATAAGCAATCAAGAATAGTTGAGAGATTATTTCTTATCACAACTGAGAAAGAGGTCATAGTAATGGATTTGTTTGTCTGGAAAGAGATGATAGGATGGGAAAAAGTTTGAATTGGAAATTGAACTGAAGAAGGGAATTTTTTCATTGGAAAATGAGTTTTTAGTTTCATGTTAGAGAGTGATAAAGGGAATTGGATTGGAGAAGGAAACTTGGAATAGGAACAGACACAAACTCACTTTCAGTAGTTCGACTAGGAACATAAACAAACTTATACTTTCACTGGTTGGACTAGGAGTAGGACTCAAAATTACGACTCAGGTTAAAAAATTGGACAAAGAAAAGGAACTGAGACAGGTGTTTTAGGGAAGCTATGACCAAGGTTTAGGAACTCAAAGTCGGAGTCATACATACCCTCCCCATTAGGTTGAGGACGAGTGAAGTAAGACACATTTTCGTGAAAGAAAAGAGCTCGAGCAACTTCAAATAAATGAATGAGTTTTTTTATTTATGCGAAACCATTCTTATGACGGATGTCAACACGGTGTAAATTCATGAATGATGCTCTTTTTACTGATGAAGTTGGAAAGGTTATGATTGACATGTTATTTACCATTGTATCGACATATTATTTTAATATCTTTCCCAAATTGTGCTTGTGTCGTATTATAAAATTGAATAAACAGCTGTGATAATACTTCTGATTTATTATTTTTCAAGAAAAACAAAGTTTCTTGAAAACAATCATCAATAAAGGAAACAAACCATCTCACATGAGAAATATTAGAAGCATGGAATGGTTCCCAAACATCAAAATGAATAAGATCATTTGGAGAAAAAGTACTCCAGTTATACTTAGAGAAATAACATATATCACATTTAAAAGACTCAATAGTTTGTTTTGAAAACAATGATGTAAACGTACACTTCATTAACGAACAAGGACGATGACCAAGACGTTTGTGGAGATGCCATATTAGGAAAGCAGAAGAACACTATGACTGAAGTGTTACTATTTACAGTTTCATATTTTTACATCAGTATGAAATGAATTATGTTTTGCCATCAATAATGAGGCTAAAACTTTGGTATACAATGAGTTAATTCTCATGTGACAAAAGAATGGAGTTGCAATGAATGAAAGTTGTATTGTGATTGGTTAAAATCCATTAGAGGAGCATTATGACAGGTTGGACTTTGGTTTTGTACCGATAGTTTTGGAGTAAATAGGCAATTAGCCCCTGAAATTGCAAGTTTCATCAATTACCCTCCTGAAATTAACAAAACTTCAATTACCCTCCTGAAATTGCACAACGTTAATCAATTTACCCCTTCCGTCAAATTTTTCTGTTAGTCAACATGACGTTTTGCAAATACCCCCCCTGAAGTTTTGCACTTATGTGCAAAATGCCCCCCAAACTTAAAAATTTATATTTATTTTTTCTTATCCTTCTCAAAAGATATTAAAGGCAAACAATTAACCATTAACTTTAATAATTTAAACTATACAATATTACAATCCAAAATTCACAATAAAAATTCGCAAAAAAAGTCTTAATAATGCAAGAAAAATCATTTGCAATTCACACTAAAAATTCGCAAAAAGGTCTTAATAATGCATGAAAAATCATGTGCAGAGAACCAAAATGGAAATCAGCTGAGAATCAGAATGAAAATCATCTGCATTAGTTTTGACACATGTAGAGGAAACCAAGTAGCATAGTTCTTGTCATTTCTTAAATTAATAAAAATACATATTTGTATAGATGCAAATATATATACGTTGAATATCCAAGAAAATGAAAATACATATTTGCCTTATAGCATATCACAGTTAATGTTATATCATGCAGTTATTGCACCAAATGCATTTTCCATTGAAACACTTATCTCTGGTGTGTATATTAAGAAGCTATATTTACTATTTTTTTTAGAAGCATCCTACTGCCTCACGAGCTGCTCCATGACAACTTTTTGAAACATTTCATACAACAAACAATTATTGAAACAAAGATAAGAAGCTAAAGTAATGACATACATAAAAAAAAACTATAAATTTTCAAGTTCGGGGGGCATTTTGCACATAAGTGCAAAACTTCAGGGGAGGTATTTGCAAAACGTCATGTTGACTAACAGAAAAATTTGACGGAGGGGGTAAATTGATTAACATTGTGCAATTTCAGGGGGTAATTGAAATTTTGTTAATTTCAGAGGGGTAATTGACGAAACTTACAATTTCGGAGGATAATTGCCTATTTACTCATTAATTAATACTTTAAGAATAACAAACACACATATTTCTTGATCCATAAGGTCTCTCTGCATTTAGCCCCGGAAATTTACACATTAATTAATCTAATACAATAGATTTTTTTATGTTTGAAATTTGAATATGATTTTTTAGACAGAACACGACAAATGATGAATACCGTAAAAGTACGAAAGTTGTGAAACAACTACTCTTTTTTGGCATTGTCCATACCAACTGAACTAAACTCACGTGGATTGAATATAACCGTACTCTAACCAATGAGACAATGATTCAGATGGCATTTTTGTTTAAATTTTATCTTCTTGATTATATTTAGTACTCACTCTATTTCATTTTTAGTTTGAGTGCGGATTTAACGTTTATTTTAAGTGTACGATTTATCAATTATACTATTTATCAATTTATTTTATACGATTATTGGTGGACTATATTTTTTTTAGTTTAAATAAATTGTATAATTAAAGCATGTAACATACAGTATTTTTGATTTTAAAGTGTAAGAAAGCATAATTATATCTTTCAAATATCAACAATATAATAATTTTATAGAGAAATTAGTTTTGTTGAATATTTTATTAGAAGAAGATGCCGAGAAGAGAAGAGGAATAAACGATAAAGTAAGTGGATTTCTTCTTCTAACCCATTGTGCACGACCGCTACGCTGTTTCTTTCTAGATCATCATCTTCTCCTTTCTTTCCATAGTTTCTTGAATCAATTCATCACGATCAACCATGCATCAAGGTGATTACACCTCCGCTCCATATTACCAATTCCCACACATGCAACAAAACCCAAACCCAATCCCCAATCCTACACCCCCTCAATCCGATCCAATTCCTAATCACTACGCTTCTGCACCCCCTTTCACTCCCAATTACGATTATTCTTCAACCTATTCTCCTTACCCTTCTCATAATCCCGATCATCTTCCTTCCTCCAACCCTAATTTCAATCCTCCTCCTCCTCCTTTCGAATCATCTAACCCCCCTTATCAACCACCTTATTACCCACCCTATGATCATCAACAACATCAAACGCCTCAAAATTATGCACCTCCTAATCCTAACCCTAATCCCAATCCCAATTTATATAATTCAGCTCCGTATTCTGTTCCTCCGATTCCATCATACGAAACCTCATACGATAATCCGGTGAAATCCGATTACGGTGGCGGCGGAGGTGGCGGTGCTTATTTTGATGACAGATACGGAGGAAGTTTTAATCGTAGAAATTCTGATTTGGGATCTGAATTATATGGTAAGCGTCACGATGGTGGTTTGTCAAGGTATGAATCCGGTGGTGGTGATGAAGGTTATGGAGATGGGGTGTATGCTTATGAAGGGGGAAAAGTGGAACCATATGGGGCGCGGGGCACGGCTTCAAAGTCTTCGACTTGGAATTCGTCTTCAACGCCATCTTTTGATGATTTTGGGAGGCCGATTAGTTTTTCTTCTCCGAAAGAATCTTCTGTGGCAAGTAAGATTGTGAAAGCTGTTCCGAAGGTTGATACACAAGATGATGTGAAAAGTGGGGTGCAGAAGTTTCGAGTTAAGCTTTTGGCTGAGAGTGGTGGTCAGAGTACAATGGATGTTCTCTGCCAGGTATGAAGCTGATAACAAATACAGGCATTTGTTCTAGTTTTGTGATTTATCTTTCAATTGATTAATGCCAGTTATTTATTTATTAGTTTAGGGTCCTGTTTGGTATTGTTTGTTTGAGCTTATCTAATTACATAAACACTTGTGAGATTGTTTGACAGAGGTTATAAAACAGCTTATGACTTGGGATTCGTTTGGATTGTCTTATTTTTTAGCTTATGAAAAATAGCTTATGCAAATAAATAAGCTTTTATTGTTACATCATAAGTTCTCACTAACGAAAATTGTATCTCCACAAGTTGTTTTTTCATAAACTACCTTGAAAAGCTTATGAATAACACATAGAAACATTTATTTTTGCATAAGCTGTTGTCCATAAGCTCAAAAATAAGACAATCCAAACGGGCCTTTGATCCATAAACAGATAAGCTGTTTTTTAGCTTATTTCTATAGCTTCTCCAAAACAACTTACAGCTTATATTAGGAACAATTTGAATCTATTTTATCTTTTGTTATAGAAGTACCTTATAAACATAAACACTTACATACAAGTCCTTATGCCATAAGCGCTTAATTAAGTCGTTTATCCGAACAAGTCAGATGCAATAATGCAGTCAAGCACTTGGTTGGGTACTTGGTTGTGCTGTGCTGCTTTTGTATAATTACTTTGATACTTTATCTGGTTTAGGACATTGAGCCAAGATAGAAGTAATTTTGGTCTAGGATGATTGGGTAGTATAAAACAATAATTATTATGCTTGGCCTATTGGATTAATCTATTAGTGTAAACAAAGTAACAGGAAGAAAAAGGTTTTGTCATGCCTTTATTCCTTTGTTTCTCATTTTGTTCACTAATCGTTCTGTGAATTTTGTTAAAGGCTTTTAGACATTCACTCACATGCAGACAATTTCTGATTTGTTTTTCTTTTAAAATAACGTTCGCATATATTGGTATTGCTGCTGACTTGAATATATAAATTTGTTAATGTTTGTTCTTTCAGGTTGGTTTGGATGGACTTCGCATGCTAGATCCGAATACCAGTCGGACATTGAGAATATATCCTCTCGAGAACATAACCAGATGTGATGTGAGCTTCTTGATTTCTTTCCTGATAATTCATCGTATTTGTAAGATTCATTTTCCTATTGAATTGAAATATAACGTTTTGTTAATTGAATAATGCAGAGATTCGATTCATCTACCTTTGCATTTTGGTCGAAGAGCCCTGTAGACATTGAGCCAAGACGAATCAGATTACAATCTAATAGTTACACTACGAACACACTTTTGGATACTGTGACTGCTGCAACCATACAGGTTTTCAAAGAATTTATTCCTTCTGTTATGACAATAGATAGTGCATATTTTTTGATGAATTGGCTACAGCAAGTTTCATTTTAGGAAACATTTTTGGAAAAGACATTAGATTTTTGTAAGGTTGCCTTGGGAAAGGATTAGTTTTAGCTGCTTGACATGTTTGGGTAGCAATGTGATTGATGAATGGCCCTGGAACTACACGAAAATAAAGAAAAATCTGAATTTTTCCTCTACTGTACTTATATACGAGAAAATGCCAGTCACAGCAGGGCTAGTGAGTAGATAGATGAGAAAAATATTAAAAGTGCACATAGATCTGAAAATTCTTAATTTCATTAATCACCAAAATTAATTTATTTCATTGATTCACATTCCTTAAAAGCTGCCAGTTTCTACCGATGCCTCGCAATGATTAAAAAACTGTCAGTTAACAATTGCTCTTTCATACTATTTTCCATGTTGACAATTGCTTGTTATATATGTCTTAATTACTCATTTTTTAATGCAGTTCAAGGAAATGGGTGGAAGTAGGAGGCCTGCTGAATCACTTAAAACAAATGAACAGCCTGCCGAAAGAAAGAAAGGCCTTGGTGATTGGATGAATATCATAAAACCTGCCAACGAAGAGAAAGATCACTGGGTAACAATAGATGCAACTTGAGTTTTCTCCCCCTTTCCCTAACTAAATGATCCTAAGGTTTTAGGCTTTTAGCATATATGTTTTCCTTCAAACCGTTTTCATTTTAACTGGAATTGAATTTGTAATTTTCTCATCTTCTGGTGGTTGACTATATGATTGTGTAACACTAACATTTATAGACGGGTGGTCTCTATTATGGGCCTAGTACTCTATTTTACCCATTTTCAGCCGTAATTGGCATACTTTTGAACACCTCAAAAGTCAAAACTATGTTTTTATTAAATCGGATGCACCCAGTTTTATCTACTAGACCACATTTGGACCCCTAAAATAAGGTCCATATTAGGGGCCACTATATTATTCAACTAATTTACCAAACGTTAGTCTTCGTCTCTATAACTCTTGGAAAATTTCTAAATGCCACAGTTTTGGTGAAAATTGATTGATCAATTGCCTTGTCCTAATTTAGTTTAAACAGGGTCCGCATTCATTAGTCCTTGCCACAATTGCAATCTTAACCCATTCCTCTCTGTGTATAGGTCCCAGATGAAGCAGTCTCAAAATGTACAGCATGTGGTACTGATTTTGGGGCTTTTATACGCAAGGTTGATCTCCCTGTTTCCTTTCTCATGCTTTGTATTCTGTTTTTTGTGCTGTGTTTCTAATGACAGAATTCTCTGTTTCTACCAGCATCACTGTAGGAACTGCGGTGATATTTTCTGTGACAAATGTACACATGGCAGAATCGCTTTAACAGCTGAGGAGAATGCTCAGCCAGTACGAGTATGCGACCGATGCATGGTATGTGTGACATTTTATTTTGGTTTTTGATATGAGGCAGAAATCAGAATAGAAGAAAACCAAGAAAAATATATTGATAACTCTATTAATAGAAGATAAATCCTTGCAATATGATCAATAACAGCATTAGAAGATAAAAGCTAATTCTGAGAGAGAACCAGCCTCTCTCAGACCAAACCACCCAAGCCAATTCTTGATTTTCAGATATCCTCTTTGGTGCCCACCCATTCCTTCAAATTGTTATCCCTCTCTCCTTCATCCCTTGCAATCTTCCTCCAGTGTTATACTTTCATGGGAGGCCCATTGTTTTTCTCTCGATCTCTTTAGAAATATTGGGAGAGAGGATAATTTTTCGAAATGTGTTTGCCTTTTGTAGTTGCCGAGGTAGTTATGCTATTAACTGTGACATGCCAGTTAGGAATTGTTTTTTGTCAAAGGGCATCTCCCATCTCCCCCCATTTCTGTTGCTTATTTTCAAATATTTTAGTATATCAGTTGTAAAAATTGTAGAAGCCATGTTCTAAGTTTCTTATTATCCCACTGTACAGGCAGAAGTGACTCAAAGGCTGAGTAGTGCTAAAGAGTCATCAAATAAACCTCTGTTGCAGAGTCATGAGCATATGGCTCGGAAACTTCAGGTGAATATTTTGGGCATGTTGTGCTATCCGTGTGCTGGTTTTCCTTGTCTTTGGGAAGCTTTAAATTTATGTATATAATTTCTTGGTTAATCTTACTTTTGTTGTGTAAGCGTGCTTCAAATGCTGATTTGTTTTGTCGGTGAATGTCTTTGCAGGAGGAGTTGGAAAGAAATCGGAAGACATCAGGTAATGTAATTTGGGTAAATTTTGGGAGTTTTTGCTGTAATATTGCCGAAGATTTTTTATTCATATCTTTTCAAATGATACAGGTTTCAAGTAATCTATTGTGTGGGTAATTTAGTTCAAAAGGGTGGTTTTTTTTTATTATTAAGATTTGCAAATTAATAGTTGTGGCTCAGTTAAGTGTTCTTATTTGTAGGTTCCAAGTCTGACGGATCTGGAAAACGGATGAAGGAAGTTGCATGTCCTATTTGCACTGTCCATCTGCAGGTCTGAATATTTTGCTTAATTTTCCTGCTGCTAACTTGGTATGCATCACTATGTCATCTTCATCTTCCATTTTGACTTTGTTTTGGAATATTTGCAGGTTCAGGTACCTAGCTCAGGTTCAGAGACCATTGAGTGTGGAGTTTGCCAGCACCCATTTCTTGTGAGTTCTTATTGAGAGTTCAGATGACATGGATACGGATGAAGGTGTCTTGTGCGTTAAGTTTATAATTCAATTATTTTACAGATCTACTACTGCTTGTTTGCACATTAATGATTAATGAGTGGGATTGCCTTGTGTTTACTTTTATCTTTGGGCTTGTTTCGTGACCATTCTTTACCTGCATGTTGTATTTTTTCCCCGAGCTCGGTTTTTATACTTTTTTTTTTTACTTTTTATCTTCATTTGCCCTCTTGTATAAAATAGATGCCGAACTTTCATGTATAATATATGTGAAATTCACTCTAGTTTGAGTCACAATTTTTTATTTATTTTTTAATTATGAGTCACAAGTTTTGAATATATTCAGTTTAGGATGAAAGTCACTGAACTTGTTATCTGTGTTAAGGTCAACTGGTCTGCAATTATTTAATAACCAATTATTTGATAACCAAATTTGGCTTTTTGAGAAGTATAATTTGCTTTTAGAAGTGTTAATTCAATGGAGATCTTTTAAAATTGGGTTAAATAGTGTCCCACTGTTATTTAAGTGATTTTTGGTTCACCCCGATAAAAAAAAAAAGATTCCCCTTGCCTTTTCAAAATTATTTGATTTTGGACTTTCGTTCATCTGACTGTGCAAAATTGACGAGGTGGCGCACTGACTTGGATATGACTTTGTAAAACTGTGGCACGCTGACTTGGATATGACTTTGTAAATCTCTTACATGCTTATTTGGATTTTTACCTTTTTTTTTTCATTTAATTTTTTCTAGATGTCTTTTTTAATTATTTTTAAAAAGTTACATATTTAATTCAACTCAATCTATTATCACCTTTGAAAATTATTAAAATCCGCACCATAAAAACTCAACCATCACTCTCTACAAACAAAACAATGATTTTAAGATTGAAAATTTTCAATTTTGGATTGATTTGATTCCTATTTCGTTTAGGTATGTTCCATTTACTTAAAGCTCCATTTAATCCATTTAGGGGTTAGATGCAAGACATGTGGCAAACAAACATCCAAGGATTGAGATTTTAAATTAAGAAATAAGCTTTTATTTAATTAAATTATAAAAAAGGAAACTCTCCGGTGCCTCCCTCCATCGCCGCCGTTGAAACCACCTCCATCTTCATCGCCAAATCTAAGTATTAAGTGAGAGAAATTTCATTCCATCTCCTTAATTTGACAAACCAAAAACCTAAAATCTATAACATCTTACACCCTTTTCTGTTTCTCAACTTCCTACACAATCAATTGCCATGAAGAATATAGTGGTTGCGGCAGTGACGATTCAAGTGGTTTCAACGACGACAATGGAGGGCGGCAGTAGAGATGGGGAAGAGGAGTGGTGGTGCAGTATGCAGAGGAAATAATGTGTTTGAGAGGAAGCGATACACATAGTTCCTTTTTTCACTTAATTGTATAAAAAAAATTAATTCAAAATATCAACTTTGGATGTATTTTTCGTCACATGTCTAACATCCAAACCCCTAAATGGACTAAATGAAGCTTTACCTAAATGGAGCATACCCAAACTCCCTTTCATATTTTTTCCTCTCCATCTTCGATCTATTTTGTACTCTCTGTCTCCGATTGATTTTCCTCCCTTTCTTTGATCTCGTTTGCTTTTGGAGGTTGAGATTCTTTGTTTTGTGGAATAAAAGTTTGAGTACTACAACAACAATAACCACCAAGCCTTATCTCATCAAGTGAGATTGACTACATGGATGAAATTACGTCATAATGTTATATCATAATTCATAAACTATATTTGAATCCAACTGATTAAGCTCTTAATATTTTTTAATAGTTTCTCTCACAAGAATAAAAGTTTGAGTAACGCGAGAAAAAGAATGAGGATTAAGTGAGATATGGAAATGAGAAATGGGTCTGTGTGTGAGAGGTTTTACTTTTTGGATTTAGGTTCATGATTTGGTTTTAGTGGGATTGTTTTGGGAAAAAAACATATTGAGATTTATGTTTTAGGAAATGAAGGTGAAATTTCTGGGTTGAGTTATGGATTATATGCTCATACTGTACACCCCCTAATGTCCTTTGTACTCGCTCTTAATGGCATCCACATTTTAGTTCAACGGTACCCCCTTCATTTTAAAAACTTCACATGCACAATTTTGTAATGTTAAATCAGTTCTTAAGTTTATTCGAAATGTACAAATTTATTAAAAGTAGGCGTTTTCAAACAAGCGTGACAACCAAATTGCCCCTTACGAAGGTACATGTGACTTGCCCTTCATAAAATTAAATTGTTTATATGCTGTCACTATCAACAATGAAAAACTAATTTTCATGAAAAAACTGCCTACACAATAATATTAATATAGTTATTGTTACAGGTAGATTTAAATTTTGATAAGCAACAAAATATCATGATCTTTCAGGTAGGTGCCATAAATAATCATTACCTACTTCCATTGAACGCAATATCAATTTGATATGATGCTCCCTAGACACGTAAACCTATCTCTATTTGATCCAATCGTTGAATTTGTTCTTTCAGTTCTAATTTAATCGAAGAATATTCTAAACACATTTGTTGCTACACTATATGATCCTTTGGTTTAGTGCATTTGTGGCTTCGAAACGTTAGCGCAATAAAAAGAGAGAAAGATAGACATATTAGTAGAAAAATGAACCAGTTTTAGAAAATGTTTAGAAAAGTGTATTTGTATCACTCTTTGTTAAAAAATATGAGACATTTTTCAGAATGTTTCACTAAACTTCAACGAAATGATGAATTAATAAAAGAAAGTTAAATATTCACCATAAAGTACATAAAGAAATGGAGGAGGAAGAATACATTTTTTTTTATAATTTTAATAACATGTAAGTTAGTTTAATTTTTTTCATTGTCTTTGATTTTAGACTGATAGTGGTTGATATGCTGCTCCTGACCAGTGCTCAAAGTCATTTAGGTTTAGTGATTATCTGTTGCAATAATGTTATGTGTTGATAGTAGGTGATATGCTTATCTTTTAATTAAGAGGGTGTAAGGCTATCAGATGAGAAATTAAATATGCTTAGGTGATGTACAATAAATCATACATCTCTTTTGCAAAATAAAGAGAGCCTTGTTTTCTAAAAATAATATATAGATCAAGGTGGTTGGGGATAGCAGAATTTAATTCTAAATTATTCTACCAGTACTAGTATTCAATCTTGCTAGAGTGAGACCTAGAGATGTCGGTGAAGGAAGTTGTGGTTCATAGGAATTTCATCAGAAACTCTTTTATGCATCATTTTTCATAAGCTCATAATTATTATGAAACATTATTAAAAGGGGTACTCTTTATACTCTTTCCTACATTTTTAGTAGTTTCAAAATATGAAATTCCACAAAGATCGTAGCCAATGTTTGGGAAGCCATAAAAACCATAATAGACTCTTTCAACTTTTCTGAATAAAATATTGATTGAAAATAAATGTTAGGAATTACTAATTAATTTTTTCTCCTTTATTATTTAAATTTGAAGTCAGGATTTTTAACTCTTTATCTCTTATTTCAAATCAATTGAACCACTTGTTGTTGTGTACAAGTGTGAGTTATATGTCCCACATCAGATAAAAAAGTAAAGGTTGAACATCTTATAAGTAAGATGACCCATAAACTCATTGCCTTAAAGTTTTGGGTAAGAGTGTGACATCTCTCTTGCATGTGCAATTGTTCTAACCTCGATGTGGCCCTAAAGGCGGCTTAATAGTTTTAGGTTTAGAAAGACTGCTAAGATGTGTGCTTGCTGCTGTATGCTTCCTGTCCGATGTTGCACTGCAGAAAGAAGTGAATGGCGTGGCAGTGAGGACTTTACTTAAGCATAGAATATGAATGCTTTGGCTATCCTATCCTTTCACTAAGATGCTTTCGTCCCTCGCTTCACTCTTTCCTACCGCATATCCGCTGCGCTCAATATGCGGCTACGGCTAGGCGATCATATCGTGCCAAAAAACCTTTTTTATGTATAGAGAGATCCCCTAGATCAGAAGCTAGGGCTAGGGTCAAGCAAGTCTGCCTCCATCCGTTTATTCCATAGCCTATCGAGCCAAGCCAGATCTGCGTGAGAGAGCCACTTAATTAGCAATAATGAGAGAGTGCTTTTATCTCATATGAGAAAGCGACGGCGGTCCCATGCTCCCCTCACTGACCCAACACACTAACTCTCCATCAAATTAATCTCTAAATTATCATCCTATCACCTACTTTTAAATCCAAATATTTTTTAGATGACAAATGTTATTAATTAATTGTTACATTAATATTTTTTATTCTTTTGTGTGAGTTTTAAAATCAAGACTTCCAACTCTTTATTTTTATTTTATATCACTTGAACTATCAAACTTCCCTTAAATCGGAAGAGTTAATTTGATGAATTACTAAATTGAAGAGAGTAATAGTTAATGGTACATTCAGCATTAAATGTATCTGATTGTACGTTGTAAAGCTGTATCTTATAAATATGCATGTCAGCTGTTATTTACTATTTTTAAATAGAATTCGCAGTTTATCTCCACACAGCGACAGAGACTTTAACTCATCCAGTCTCACAGCAATGGAATTTTCGAATTTCCTTTACTAGCTAGAAGAGTGGACTCACTCTTTATGCGTGCGTATGTCTTGCCAATTTACCACATATGGCATGCACCGTTTCCTCAATTTTTTATCCACTAGGTATATGATGCACATAGTGGAAAGGCTTGTTTGACAAGCAATAAGTACGTATTAAAGCTGAAACATTCATTTATTTATGCACCAAATTGAAAACCAACAATGTTTATCTAATCTAATATGAAAATTTTATTATGAAGTTGTGTGCAAATTGAGGATGTGTAAGTGTATCTGCACATAGTGGTCATACTATAAATTAATTTGACAGTAACCCTCTTTTTCACCTAGGTATCTACGCTCAATGTTTCCCTCAAGAGAAAAAAATGTTTGTTTTAACTAAAACAGAAGTTTTCGTTGAAAAGTCTTCGTAGTAATTTTTATAAGTATACATCAATTTAAAATAATGAGTATTAAACCAAATGACCCGCCGTGCCCTACGGTGGAGGTTTATGTTTGCTTAAACAATTGCCTCAAGATAAATGCTTGCTTAATCAATACTTGTTGACAAAAAAAACAGTAGTATGTTAGAATTGAATACTACTATGAAAAAACAGACCAAATAGTTCGTGCAGTCAGAAGTTAGATGAAGGCATTTCTTGCAAGCAATAAATGAGTGAGATCTAATATATGTTGCTAATCTGGAGGAATACTAATTGTAACTTAAATTCAGCTGAAAAGGGAGGGAGGGAAGAAAGAGCATTTGCAAGAAGTAGCTAGACTTATTAATCTTCAATGTGTTCCTTGATGATTTGTTTCTTCGTATTATTGGGAGTTGTTTCTTACACAACTAAGGCTAGTTTGGCAACACTAGTGCTTCCACCAAATGCTTCATTTCCAGCAGTGTTTGTATTTGGAGATTCAATCATGGACACGGGCAACAACAATAATAACATGAAAACATATGCTAGGTGCAATTTTCTTCCATATGGGAAAGATTTCAAAGGAGGCATCCCTACTGGTCGGTTTTGCAATGGAAAAGTTCCATCAGACTATATAGGTACATATTATATTATCTTCAGATATATTAATGTTACATAGCATATATATGTCTTATAGTTAGGAATATATTCCTTCGTGTAGAACCACTTATACATCTTCAATACAATGGAGTATACTATTTGTGTGTCATGGTCTTAAATTGCGGTTGTTGCTCTTATGGTGCAAACAGTTATATTGTAGTAAAATAAGCACAAAATATGGGTGATGCAGCCATAATTTCAGTTGCAATATCAACACCGAGACATTATCTAAAATGGTTGTGACCGCAATTGTGATCGCTGACTACATTCTAAAATCATGATTTGTATTACATTAAATTACCCTCAATTCATCGAGAGGTAACGTAGAAAAAATCATCTAAGAGTGGTGAGTGAAATCTAAAACAAATTTAAGTTTATAAGTTTTTTTTAAACTTTTGTATATTTGCTAATATATATTTTTTGGAAGGGATTTTTGCTAATGTATAAAAGGTATTTTTAACAACAATAAAAATAATAGGCACCAACCATAATAATACTTATTTATTTATGTTAATAAATAGAGCATCTCCAATGGTAAACTCATGATGAGTGGTTTAAATAAATTCTATAGTGTCATATCACTTTAAAGTAACTCCTTTATTTTTTTGTTCTAATACTACAACCCCGCTCCCAAACAGGGAGTATCTAATATGGACTCCAAATTGAAGGGACCATGGATGAACCTAAAAAATTTACTAGATCCGGCCAATCAACTTTTGTTTTTGGGGAAAAACTCCTATTATCTTTCTCAGACACTCAAAATAAAACTCCTTTCATCTTTGAAAATTTATTGATAGGAAAGACAATTCCTTCATAAATTAGAATGTAGGAGGTGAACTGAATATCTTCCATAAAATATGTGAAGAGAGAGACAACTCTAAAATAAACTATTAATTAAAATCTAGCTGGTGTTGAAATGAAATAGGAGTTTGAAAAGGTATTAGAACTTGACCAAGGAATGTGCCACGGAAGTAGTAGTTGAAGGATATGAAATATGAGTTGGGTTTTGATTTTTGAGTGGTTTAGGAAGTTGATTTTTTTTTATCTAGTCGCTTTTTTTTCCAACAAATCGTGATCGGTTGGAGCCGGTCGTTTTTTGAAGTTCAACCATGATCTTTCAATTTGGGGTCCATATTAAGGGCTTCCAAATAATGGATCCACAAAATTGTTTCAAAATTATCTCTCAAAGCCACTTTTTATTGCTTCAATGTGCTCCTAACTATATGCTTTTGTCCCTCCAATAGTAAACTTAGTAAATGAATTTTTATGAATCTAAACACAAGTTATAAACCATCGGGCAGTTCAAATTTCACACTCAGTAAATCAAAATCTGCAATAAAATTTGATCCGCTCGATTTTGATCCATGCATTGAATGCGTGCAAATGATGACGGTAGGGACCAGGGAGTCTGAATTCAAGGAATCACAATTTACTTCCTTTTCTATTGGTCTGATATAACAGTTGAAGCATTGGGCATTAAGGAATTTTTGCCGGCGTATTTGGATCCAAATATCCAACCTAGAGATCTCGTCACGGGTGTTTGCTTTGCATCCGGTGGTTCCGGGTATGATCCACTCACATCCAAAACTGCGGTACGTATTTTGATTTTCATTCATTAATTTGCATAATTTATCTATATTAATTTTTTTTCTTCATTTTTCTTCATTTTTCTTATTCCTTTCTAACTTGGTCACTGTATCATATTATTATTATTAACCAGTCAGCTATATCGTTGTCCGGTCAAATAGATTTGTTCAAAGAATACATAGGAAAGCTAAAAGGAATTGTTGGAGAGGGTAGAAAAAATTTCATCCTAGCCAACAGTGTTTTCCTTGTGGTTCAAGGAAGTAACGACATTTCCAATACATATTTTTTGAGTCATATTAGACAACTGCAGTATGATGTTCCTGCTTACACTGACCTCATGCTCGCCTCTGCTTCCTATTTCTTAAAGGTATACTCCTAATAGCATAGTGTTTCAATGTAGTGATTGAAAATCCTAGAGAATTTATAAGTTCAGCAATGCAAATGCTTTATTTGAATTCCTTTCATTTATAATTTTTTTAATTTGAATAGAGTAATTGCTTATTTAACGTTGGGTGATAATTTTTAAAAATTTCATAAGTTTTGGGGTAAGAATATAAACATCAAAAGAAAATTGGTACAAAATGGCAATATTTAAAAATTTGACCAACTAAAAGGGCCAAGTCTAGGGGAAAGGTCTAGACTCTCATAATGCGGTCAATCAATGTTCAAATTCTAATTGAAAAAAGATATTCACATTTATCGTCTGACACTCCTCAAGATTATCTCTAGTAAAGAAACCTATAGAAGACAAAAAAAAAAGGGGGTCAAATTTAAATTTTTTGAAAAGCTGAACAATTTTTTTTCAAATTTATAGAGAAGCAAAAAGTTGAATAATTATAGAGGGTAATATGATGTCAAAATTTGAAACATATAAATAAGTTGTAAATTTTGAAAAGAAAAGGTATGGGATCATTCTAAGATTCATATATTTGATAAGGTAGTGAGAGGATTTCAAATTTTTTATTCTTAGGCGGTATTTGAAATTTTTTAAATTTAGTTTCAACAAAATCCCTTCGTTATAAATTCTCTAAGAGTATGTTTGGATGAAGTAATTGAGAAATTTTAAAGAATTTAGAATTCTAGGTAATTCAAATGATTCAATTAAATTGCTTTCATTCTTAAATATTATTGTTTGGATGGAGTAATAATTTTTTTTATTGTCATCATATTTGGGCAACTTTTATAAATTTCAAATTTTTTAGGCCAAATTTGAAAAATGAAATTAGGGGTCAATTTGCAAATTTCAAAATTTTTGAGGTGCCAAATTATAATTTTGGAAAATTTGAGGGGCCAATTTGCAATTTTTTATAAATTTATTGGGGTCAAATTGAAAAATTTGAAGACCAAAATGTAAAATTTGAAAAATTATGACGATGAAGAATTTTGAAATTCTTAACTTTTAGGTGTCATTTGAAATTCTCTAAATTTAACTTGAACAAAATACTTCATAAATGTCCATCATTTTGAAAATTCTTCAAACTATTATCCAAACAATGGAATTTACCTCAAAGTATTTGAATTCCTTCAAATCATTATATTCCCTCCAAACATCTCCCATCCAAACACACTCTAAAACTTTTATATATTGAATACTCTGACATTGAATTACCTCATCGATCCAGGAGTTAAAGAATGTGTAAGTGCATGTACTCATGTTTTTATTTTTGGTACACATTTTCTCTGAATTCTATTAAAAGGAAATATATCAACTGGGTGCACGGAGGATAGGAGTATTAAGTGTTCCACCAATTGGGTGTGTACCATTTCAGAGAACGGTTGTTGGAGGAATTGAAAGAAAATGTGCAGAAAAAATCAACGACGCATGCAAGTTATTCAACACTAAATTATCAAAGGAGCTTGCTTCTCTTAACCGGAACTTGCCCAATACAAGGATGGTTTACCTTGATGTTTATAATCCTCTTCTTGACATCATTCTAAATTACCAGAATTATGGTATGTATAATCCGACACTTCTTTTTATTAGCAATTTATTTTTTGGATTTGATACTAATTTATATCATATAGGTTATTCATCTAAAATTTTACGCAAATATAAAATCACTTAATAAGTTATTGAGACTTATAAAAAATAAAGTTGTTTCATAAGATTGCAAATACTTTGATCTTGAAAAGACTCTAGATATGAAAAGATTGAACTCCCGAGTTAAGATTCTAGATCCTCCACTAATATAACACAAACTCTTAATCCAACGACAATTTCTATAAAACTAGTATTCACTAACATTATTGAGTAATGTAAATATTATATGTGGATTTGATAAAAATCATCCACTAATTTTTATGAAAGCAAGTTTAAACAACATGCACCTTAGAGTGCATTTGACTACTTTTAGTTACCACTTATTAAAACACTCTTAAAAAAATAAATGGATATATTTTAGAAAATGTTTATATGAACCATAACTTACTTTTAAGAATGAGTGTTTCTGCAAAATGTACCTTAAGATATGTTCAACGACTTCTTAGTTATAACTTGTTAAAATACTCATTTAAAAATTAAATATAAGTGAGTGTGTCTCTCACTCTCTCTCTATATATAATCAAATCACCTCAAATTTATTTTTCTGTAAAAATTTAAGGAAATAATATCATAAAAGAAATTACGAAATTATTTAAATAAAAAAATCACGTAAATTTGAAATTATGGAAATCAAGAAAATGAAATATGATTGAACATCTTTACAAAAATAAAATGATTGAACATCTTAACAAAAAAAATAATACATTTATCATATTATCGAAAAAATTGCATTATCAATGTATAATTATTAAAATATTTATTTGCTTTGTTATTACAAAAATTATTATTTTATTCTTGTACAGTTTGTTAAGAAAATATTTGTTTTCATTAGGTATAAATAGTAAATACCATGTTAAAATTCATCTGAAAAATTGTACATAAAAATTTGTTTTGCTTTTATAATGGCAGGTTATAAAGTTGTCGACAAAGGATGTTGTGGCACAGGCGTAGTAGAGGTAGCAGTGTTATGCAACCAATTTGCTACCCAATGTGAAGATGTCAGGGATTACGTTTTCTGGGACAGTTTTCATCCCTCGGAGAGTGTTTACAGCAAGCTGTTAACTCCTCTTCTTCGAAAATATATACACCAGTTCTTCTAGTTTCTTTTTGGTTAGTTTCAATTATACAACTTAATTACATGTAGGACTTACCGATTTCTTGCAAAACAAATTTATTTGTTTTTAAAATTTCTTTCAAAAGGATGCTTCGTAAGGAATATTAGTTTTTAAAATTTCTTTCAAAAAAATTTCTTTCAAAAGGATGCTTCGTAAGGAAATATCAATGGCCTAAGATATTATAAAGTGTATGGTGATGTTTTGTGAGGTACATGAAATAAATGATTTTGTGTTTTAAGGGGTCATCATCTACAATGATTTTACATTTAAAAGGTTTTTTTTAGCAGATTTAAATGCTACTTAAAAAATCATTGAGAGCAAAAATCTAACTAATCTCGATCATAAATGTACTTGCAATGAGTATAATAACGAAACTATGGTTTGGTATCTGTTTAAGTCATGTTCTGAGACTAATCTTAAGAGGGTATTTATAGCCCTCTTGGGTCTCTTTCTTTCTTTCGTATAACTTAGACCCTAAGACACATTTTTCTAAAAGCGCATGCACTTCAGGTTAATTCAGATATTTTGGCTGAATATTTAGTCCTAAGATACAAAAAAGACGGTTTTGGGGATGCGGATTAGCAACAAGTGAGCCCTTTAAGAAATATTGGTGATCCACATCTCCGAACACGAGTATTAGAATAAGACGAAGTAGCTAGTTAAAATTGATGGTCCAATAAAAATGTTTAGTAATTTAAAAGAAAATGTTTTTCTTTTTGAACTAAAAAAAGATTACGAAGATAACAATATGGTCATTTGGATTCAAAGAAAAAAAACAATACGGTCATTTATTATGATTTTTCAAATGTTCACAGTCAACAAAAAATCAATAGGAGTCATTATAAAATTAAGGGTTAAATATGTCTTTGATCCTTATAAATATACAAACTTTTTATCTAAGTCTCTAAAATTTTCCTTCGGCTTTTATTCCCTATAAAATTTTCAATCATCATTTTTTGTCCTTATTTTTAAGTCAAATTTTGTATTTTCTTTAATTAAAATTGTACATAAATATGTAGGATATTGTAAAAATCTTTGAATTTTTGAACAAAACATGAATTAAATATGAATTTTTAACCGCCAAAAATATTGAAAATTCATATTTAATTCATGTTTTGTTAAAAAAATCTAATTTTTTTTGGAGAGATTCTTGTAATACTATAAACTTTTATGCAAAATTTTATTAAAAAATATGAATTCTACATATGAGTTTACTTAAAAGAATGGATCAAAAGTAAAAATGAAAAACTTTTGAGGGACTAAAAGTCAAAGATTTTTTTAGAGGAACTAAAACGAAAAGTTTGTATTAAGGGTTAAAAATATATTTAACGCTAAAATCAATACGGTCATTTATTATGATTTTTCAAATGTTCATGGTAAATAACCACCAAAAACAATTTGTTTGGTTTAGAGAGATGTTTTCATTAGTTTGGATGGTTTTTTTGGGGTGAGTAGTAGGTGTGTTTATGGATTTCGTTTTTAGTTGTGTTCGCGTTTGTGATGAAGTTTGATTTAGGTGGTGAATAGGGTTGGGAATAGGCTAGGCCGGCCTACAGGGGCCTACGGCCTGGCCTGTTTAAGCCTGGTCTGACCTGTTTATGAAAAAAGTTAGACTTAGGCTTTTGAAAAAGCATATTTAAGTAAATAGGTCAGGCTTAGGCTATCAAAAAAGCTTACGAAGCCTGATAGGCCGGCCTATTCAAGCATATTATTAAAATTTATTTTTTATTTATATTGAAATATAATTTATATTAAACATAAAAATCAAGAAAAAACACAAATAATAGACTTTTTAAATAGGCTTTGAGGCCTTATAGTGAAATAGACTTTTAAAGCCTTATAGCAATAGACAAGCCTTACAGTGAAATAGGCTTTGAGGTCAGTTTGGCCTATTTAGAAGTAGAGAAAATTGAATATTTTATGACTTTAATATGAAGTAGGCCTGTACATAGGCTTCTAGGCCAGACCAGACTTTTAAATAGGTTAGGTTAGGCCAAAAAAATAGGCCTATGAAAGGCCATAGGCCAGGCTTAGGCTTGCTAAAAATTTCGTAGGCCAGGCTCAGGCCTATCAAAGCCTGGTCTGACCTGGCCTATTCCCATCCCTAGTGGTGAAGTTGGTTTTGGTTGTTATTTTCTTATGGGTGTAGAAGACAATTCTTGGTTAAGTGATGTTTCTTTTAGGTGTTTTGTCTATATAAGACGCTTTTATTTTGTAACTTTTAGATTGCTGCTCTCTGTTCGTCTTGTGTAGAGACTTGATTTTTAATGAATTATGCCGTTTAAAAAAAACCTTGAATTGATATTATTTGCTAAAGTTTTATTTAAATATATCTTGACCAACCGATATTTAAGACTCAGTAATAGACACGACAAGTACAATAGTTTTATTAACTTTAAAATCTATTATTGAAAGATGCAATTAAGTGTAGGTTTAAATAATAAAATTCAATGTAATACAACAATTATTGCATTACGTGTATTGTGCTTTAGCAAGAAAGTAAGCAAATTATATTGTAAAAATAATAATTGAGTCGTTAAAAAATACTGCAAAATGAAAGAGTTTTAAATCGAGCCAATGGTCCTGCCCAATCACGATTAAATAGAAAGATGTAACTTAAGTGTAGGTTTAAAATCTCCAACTAAAATCACTACTTAACTAAACGTGATGAATTTGTGTTGCTACCCTAGGTGATCAAAACCCAACTTCCGGAAGTATATATAGATGAGTATTTTAAAAGTCACATAGATTGAAATAAGATTTGGATGAGGATTCAGAGACCATACATGATACATGTACCTACCAGCTAAAATAATAATAAAATAAAAATAAGAAGTGCAAGCAAATATCAGCTTAGGATCACTCCTTTAATTTTGGGTTTGGCAAATTGCATTAAGTAGAAGCCAGCGAAGAAGAAGGTAGGATCAGTGGTATATGTGACTAAGAGATGTCATTTGTGATTTTAAGTCAGCTAGCTAGCGGTTGAGGTGTGGAGGTCCACCACTTTTTCTGGTTACTACCTAATTAACATCCAACTGGCTTTTTATTTATTATATTAAGTGTGTCCCAAATAAAGGTAAAATAATGAACAATGTTCCAATCCAGTCATTTCTGGAGGTAAATAAATCTGTTTGGTGTTAAACTTTTCTATTTTTGGACGAAGAAGTTAGTGTGTTTCATTTGAGTAGAGATTAAAGTTTTGGTGATAATTGGACAGCTATCATCATATAACTGTGTAGTTGTCATTTTATAAATTTATATTGTTTTTAAGATGAATTGTCATTTTATATTGTTATAAGTACTTGAGCGTTATATTTTTCTCTCCTGTGATATTAATAATTACTACATATTCATAGTATATTTTTCTCTCTGCTATAGAAATTTATTACTCACTCCGGCCTTATTTAAAGAAAATTTCAGATCAACAAAAATTGATGTATTTAGTTAAAAAAATTGAATCAAATACATTAATTTTTGTTGATCTAAATATCTCTTATAAATAGAATCAGAGGAGTACTTCAATAAATTTTTTCAAATATAGTTTTTCTCTCTGGTATTACTTCCATGAATTTTGTTAATGGTTTCTATATATTTTTTTGAGGCAAAAGCATATATAATAGCGTTTCACTGATTAAACTATATTCAATACAACTTGGTGTATCAACCAAGATCCGAAAACCAGCTAATAATGTGATGCCTTTGTTAAATCATAAACAACCTCATCTACTTGTTTTTGCATAAACTCTACACTAAAGTTTACATAAATTTGTGAAAATGGGCTATACAACTATCAATAATAGTCCCAAACCTTGATTAAAAGACAAGTTGATCAATTTGAGATTTTTTCTCTCTCTTCAATTTGGAAATAAAAGATTAGTTTAGGGTTTCTAATTTTTTTTTTTGATTTTAATATTAATTTGTAATTTAATTTTATGATTATATTTAAAATTTTAATGAAGTGGATATGATGTGTCAAAAGATGTGTCACATACACAATGTCACATCATCCAAAGAGGAGGGGGAGCAAATTTGTTTTGTTGACCTTCTAAATAGGGAGATGAGAAAGTTGGTTTTGAAAAAACGGGTATCAAAAGTTAACAATTTTAAAAATAGGAAGATCAAAATTGCATTTAAGCCAAAAAAATAAAATCAATCATGTGCAGATAAAATATGAGAGATTATGGGTACATTGTTATAAATTTTCACGCCATAAATATCACCACTAGCTTCAACCTTTTCTGTTAAGGGTGGATACACCTTCAACACATATAATCTTACTTCTTACTTAATATAAATCAAAGATGGTCTGATTTCCCTAAATCACTAACCTTAATGCAGCCCTAACACCCTAAAATGACAAATTTAACCTTGAATAAGAAGTTATTTCCCTCCTAAATCATCACATTGATGAGCAACTAACTACTACTTAACATTGCCTTCACCAATTTAATTTTGCACGTTTTTTGGTACCTAGAGTCATGCCAATAATAAATGCAAACATGAAAAAACGTGCAAGACGCGGGGCTCTAGAAGTATTTAGTTGCTCAAAGTGTTTAGTTGCACACCTTTGGGACTTACAACTAGGAGACATCATTTAATTCTTGTTTTTTTGTGTGTTTTCGCATGTTATGTTCACGCCAACTAAGAACCTTATGCCATTCTTATAAATTGGTGATACCATTTGGTTTGTTTGGCCATTGTCTCAAGCTAGCGCACCTGCATACAAAAGCTCTTTTTAAGCGCATCCATGACAACCAAATGTTTGTATTTGCATCAACCAATTTTTTCACATGAGCAACTATATGTTGCATTGTCAAGAGTTACATCAAGGAAAGACTTGAAGATATTGATTATTGATGGTGAAGGGGAAGATAACTATGTCACATCTAATGTAGTTTACAAAGAAAATTTTCAAAATGTACTTTGATTTTTTGTTTAACTGTTTGACTTTCTTATAAAAAAACCATGTATGTCACTTTGATCAATAATACATGATATTTTAGAATGGTTTATTTTTCAATTTGTTTGAGTTGATTGTAATCAAAATATATTAATCAATAGTCTATAACAGAGATGAGGATGTTGCGCTGGATGAGTGATAAGACTAGACATGATAGGATTAGGAATGACACCATTAGAGAGAGAGAGAGTGGGGGTAGCACCTGTAGTAGAAAAGTTGGTAGAAAATAGGCTTAGATGGTTTGGGCATGTAGAGAGAAGACCCGTAGATGCCGTGGTAAGAATAGTAGATCAAATGGAGGAGAGTCAAGTTAAAAGAGGTAGAAGAAGACCTATGAAAACTATTAGAGAAACCATTAGAAAAGATTTAGAGGTCAATGAGTTGGATCCAAATTTGGTTTATGATAGAACACTATGGTGTCATTTGATCCATGTAGCTGACCCCACTTAATGGGATAAGGCTTGGTTGTTGTTGTAGTCTATAACAGACCCGCGCGACAGCGTGGATCAAGAGTCTAGTAAACAAATAAGGAGAAAGATGATCTCCTTGCAGCAAACCCTAAACAAAAATAATAGAGCATGCTACATTATCATTGACAAATACATAATAGTCAAATGTTTCAACACATTTCATGATCCACTTGATCCATTGTTTAGAAAAAATATATTCACGGTAGCATTTCTAAGATAGGTCTAGTCGATCCTATCATAAGCTTTAATAATGTCAAGCTTAAGCGCCACATCACCTAGTTTGCCTTTGACCTTTGATTTCATGTAATGCACAATTACAATAGCAACCCATTGCATCATCTATGATTTATATTACAATTAACTATCTGAAATGCATTTAGCTAGAATAAACTTCAACCGGTTTGCAAGAACTTTAGCAACAATCTTATAGACCACATTGCATAAAAATATAGGACGTTAGTCCTTCATTGTCACTTGGGAATATCCTTTTGGGTTAAATGCAATATTTGTTATTGGTGAATTGCTTTTATAGAGGCTTAAAAAACAAGTATCCAGAGTTATCTATCCATTGGAACTCGTGCGATATTAAAATCTTTGAACAACTAATACTATTTTGAGTATGGAAAAGTGGATTGTTTGTACTATATTGGTCGTTGTAGTTAAATAGGGAAACAATGGTCGAGAGATAATATTATCAGGATAAAGTTTCATTAACTAATCTTCTGATAGCCTTCCTTGATCGACTATACTGCTTTTCAATTATATTGTCACCTGTCGCTCATCGAACATTTCCAACTCTGACAGACAACACGAGATCCATTATTTTTATTAACTTCCTATGTCTAGCTCAGTTAATAAATACAACAGCGTTAAGATCCAACGATGTGCAATTGCAAACCTAGCTTAATGTTTTGCAACTAGCATCCACAAATCCTCATACACATGTCCCAATTAGAGGAGGTCAACGTCTAGCACTTCCTAAGTCAAAATATCATTTTTGGTTTGCATGTCGGAAAAAACATTAAGTGCGGGAATAAAACATCGATATAATGAAATAAAATTTATATATAACTAGTCAAATTTAATATCTACATCAGATTCATAGCAACTATACCTAAAATAAAAAATAGAGAGGATTAGTTAAACATAACCTTACGATACAAGACATGAAGAAGAGAGATTTTACGTCGAAGTCGATTCTTCGATCTCCTTTGATGTAGCAATTT